>OGQM01000875.1_pt1 | contig 23558 bp, 15 predicted proteins | sample 1553191 | NCBI WGS metagenome assembly OGQM01 (sample SAMEA2579954, study PRJEB22360) | human gut metagenome | biome: human gut; feature: human-associated habitat; material: faeces | place: Denmark | collected 2008/2010 | reverse complement strand
AGGGAGCCGGAAGGTCAGCGTGGGCGTTGTACCTCGATACATGGGTATCCCTCCTTACAATTCCTTGGTGATGTGCGCCTCCAGATTCAGGTGCTTGTCGAGGTGGGTCAGGGCGTCCTTGCACGGGCCGTTGCAGCCCTGCTCGATCAGCCCCTGCAAGGCTCCCCGCAGGCCGTAGCAGATGATGGTCAGCTCGTCCTGCATACGGATGATCTCGGCGCTCTGCCGCCGGTCTCGCTGCACCAGCTTCACCACCCAAGCCACCACGCCGCCCAATACCCCCAGCGCCGTCACCACAGCCGCCGCCGTGATGACGGTGTTTGCGTCAATGTACATGGTAATTGCCTCCTGTGTTTCTCTCTCTTTCAAGCGCATATCCCATTTCCCCTTCAGCATACCAAAGAGAAGGAGCGGGTTTCTACCCCCGCTCCTTCAAAAGTTTCGCTTATTTCCCCCACGGAGTGTCCTTGTCACTCCACGACGTCTTTTTGATGCAGTTCCACATGGCCTTTTCCTGCTTGGCGGACAGGTGCAGAGACTGGATGTATTCCATGTACTTTTTCTTCAGAGAACCGCTGATGGCGTTTCCGTCCTCGTCCTTGTCGCTCTCCAGCTGGCGGACGGCCTCGGCGGCCCGCAGGATCATCACGTAGCTGAGTCCCACGCTCTTTCCGTACTGTTCGTATGCCTCCCGCACCTTTCTGCTCTCATAGGTGCGCACCTTCGTCCCCGGATACGCAAGACCCACCGTGCTGTTCCACATCGTCACGATCTCCCGCATGGTGGCGGAGATGGGCAGCCCCGTAAACTGGGACACCACCTGAGCCGTCTTATAGATCTTGTTGTAGGTGGTCATGTTCCCGTAGTAGGTGGTTTTCGTGGCCTTGTCAAGGGAGCCTGTCCACAGTCCTATGGTCTCCTCCCAGATGCCCAGCAAACTGTAAAGATTCGACCAAGCCGCCATGTCCATGCGGTCGGTGGAAAATCCGCCGAAGGTGTTGGTCACGTCACGGATCAGCGGGATCTTACTCAGGGGATTCAGCTCCCCGGCCAAATTCCCCTCCAGACCCAGCATGAGATTCAGCACCTGATCTTTCACCGTCTCCGGCTTTTCGCCCCAGAACGCCTTCCAGAATTTCTCCAAAAAGGAATCGTCATCCCAGTCACGCAGCGCATCAGCGAGGGCCCCTGCTATGGCGCTGGCCGCACCGGCCAGAATGTACGCCTGATAGGCCCGCCCCAGCTGCCGCCAGTTTTTCTTGACGGCCTTTTGCATCCCCATAGACTGTGCGTCCTGCAAGGTGTCCAGTGTGGAGTTCATCAGCATATTATAGCTCACCGTGGATTCCGACATGAAGGAGGTGGCAATTTTGCTGAAGGTGCCGCCGTCCCGCATCATGTGGCTGCGGGTCATGGTGGAATCCACCACCTGCGTCCGGTAAATGACCTCCCGGAAGCGCTCTGCGGTGGCCTCCATCAGCTCCTCGCCGGTGAGGTGGCGCTTTTCCTCCACCTCCAGCTTACAGGCCAGCCACAGCCGTTCCCATGTGATCTTATCTCCGGCTTGTGCTGCCGCCATGGACTTGTCCACCAGATCCTCGATCTTGCCGCCCTTGCCCTTGATCTGGTCTCGGATGGAACGGCCCACATCCGTGTCGAAGAAGCCCATTTCCTTCCACAGGGCGATGCCGCTGTATTGCAGCATCTCCTGCCCCTCTGCCTTCGTAATGACCTTTTTGGTCAGGGCCTTCGCCAGATACTTGTGGTCGATCACGGCGCTGGCCCGGACGTAGGAGGTGGGCTGCAGCATGGCCACTCGCAGGTTCGCCGCCACGGCGGCCCGCTTGTATTTGGAGATGGCCTTGGCGGCCATGCCTTCGCCTCGTGCGCCGTTCTCCTTTACGCCGTTGATGTCCTTCAGAAACGTCACCACGTAGTTGTTGGCTCCGCTGCCCCACGCACGGGTCATCTCCCGCTGCACGGTTCTCGTCCGCACCTGCCCGTTGTCCTTGTTCTTGCTGCTATCCTTATAGTTGTACCACTTCTGGGCATCCAGCACAGGCAGGGCCAGCGCATTGTACTTGGCCATGTCCGCCATGTGGTTGGCGAACACGTCGAAAATACTTCGCACCATGATGGCGTTGTTGGCTCCCTCCGTCAAAGGCTTCACGGCGGAAATGTTCAGCAGCCGGTAAAGGCTTCCCTCCTTGCTGTCCGTTTTGGCGGGCCGATCCTGCGAATCGGTCTCAATGGGGAAGTAGTTCTCCTCCGTAAAGGCCCGATACCCGAACCGCCGCATGGATACCTCGTTGCCCCACGCAGACCCCTGCTCAGTCATGTACCTCTGCATGGCCTTGGCCGCCTGTACCTGCTCCGGAGTCAGCAGGCTTAAAAGCCTGCCCAGCTCGCCCTGCGTCAGGAGGTAATGCTCCGCCTGATCCACATCCTTTTTCTTTTTCTTTTTCTCCCGGACGGGCTTCCCCTCTTCTGCGGCTCTGGCGCTTTCGATCTCCTCGGCAATGTCGATGGATGCAATGCGGATGCCGCCGCCCATCAGATGGCCCATGGCCTGCTTTCTCCGGCTCAGACAGTAAAGGCTCATCAGCTGCGCTGTGGTCAGCGTTACCTCATCCTGTCCTCCCTTGCTGCTTTCCAGCATCACCGTATGGGTCTCAGTATCCCATTTTCTGGCCGTCTTATCATCGATCAGTCCGTTTCGGAAATCCAGCACCTTCTTGGTGTTGAAGGACAGCTTATCCCAGCCGTTCATCAGCCCTTGGAAGATGGACTTTCCGCCCTCTCCGAAGCGCTGGAAGGCATACCACGGCAGGCAGTTATCCCACACCAGGAAATTCTCTCCGGTTTTTCTCTGGTGCTGCTCATGCTCATTCAGCGCCCAGATGGTGTCCTCCGCCGCATCCACCACCGTGGCGAACTGCCGGTTCACCATCAGCTTGTTCATTTCCGTCACGGCGGTGCTGATCACAGACAGCACCGTGTTGGTCTCCTCCAGTTCTTCCACCGTCATCGTCTGCAAAACGCCGTTTCGGAGAGGATGTGCCTCGATGGCCTTCTCCACTTTGGAGACGTAGGCGTTCAGCAGCATCTGAAAGCCAGCCGGAAGATCCAGATACCCTCCAATCAGATCGTCGCCCTTACCACTTTCTTCGTAGAGGCTCTGCCGGGCCAGCACATCCTGGATCCCCCGCAGGGCCTTAACGTACCGCTCGTCCGCCTTTGTCATGGCCCCACCGGCCAAGCCCCGCTTAGAGATCAGGTTCATCGACCGCAGCAGCTCCGCCACAGGCTTCTTCAGGGCTTCCGGCACGTGCTTTTTGTCCGTGTTGGTCAAAAGCATTTCCTGCAGCCGTTTGGCGTTCCGCTCTACGCTCCGCCGCAGCTTCCCCATGTATTCCGCCCGCTGCCGGGTCTCCCGGTAGCTGCTCACGCTCCGCTGCACGGCGTCCCGCTCTACCACCACTCTGGCCTTCTTCAGCAGCGCCTTGACCACCTTCTTCTCCTGCGTCTGCGACAGTTCCTCGTTCAGCCGCCGGATCTTGCCGTTGACGGTGTCCAGATTCTTCTGCACCTTCCGCAGCTGCGCCCGCTCCGCATCGCTCAGCTCCTTGGCCTCACGCCCGGCCAGAATAGCCCGCTTTTCCTCCAGAAAGCCCTGCCGCTGCTCCTCCGCCTCGTCGATGCGTCCCAGCTTCTGCTCGATGATGCCCAGCCTTGCCCGATCCGCATCTGTCAGGCTCCGGCTCTCGGAGTTTTTCGCCATTTGGGCGGCGATCCGCAGCACGTCCCGGTCGGAAAGCGTCGAGCTGCGAATTTGTGCTTGACTTTCCTTCTGGTCCTGTGTATACTGTGATTGAGAAGGTTTTGGCGCCAATACCTCCGAATGCCCTCGGGCAGAGAAGGAGGCTGTGCTGATCACCTTCTCTTTTTTTATGTCCAGAAGGTCGTAAAGGTATGATTTTCCGTCTGCATCATTACGGATCAGAAGCGTACCGCTATATACCGTGTAATGGTCTACGTTTTTTTTCATGTCCAGCACCGGCACGGCAAACTGTGTGCTGTATCGGTACCAGCCGTTCTTTGCATCCACCTTGTGCTTTTTTTTGATATTCTTGCGCCATTCGCCGTTCTCGGCAAGGAGCAGCATTTCGTCAAGGTTCGTTGCGGCCTGCATCTTTACCGAACGCAGTTTAGCATCCATACCCTTTGTGTATTCAGAGCTTCGATACTCTCCGGGCAAGTCCTTCCCAATATATACGGGCTGTGCGTCCATCAGGATAGTCGAAAACGGGTGTTCGGTATCCACCAGTGTTTTCAGATACGCCTCCGCTACGCTGTAATTCCGTGTATCCTTCTGCGTATCAAGTACCGGCATAACCTTCCCGGCAATCTCCCGGATAGCGAACTGCACATCCCCTTCCCGCACCACTTCGTCGGAGATCCGCTGGATCACCTGCGGCATTTGCTTTTTCATGGCGCTGTCCCGCCGGGATTGCTCCTTGGCGTAATCCTTCAAAATACCGGTCAGATACTGCTCGTCAAACACAGGCCGCACGTCCTTCTGCGGCAGATATTCGCCCTTTTCCGTCTGGGCAAAGGTCTTGAAATCCACCAGAAGCTTGTGGTATCCCTCGGTGTAGACGTAATTCCCCTCCGCATCCTGATTCAGGAACTGTGCAAACCGGGGGATCAGCCCCTTCTCCCGGCATACCTCCAGATACTTCTCCACGAAGCTCCGCTTGGTGATCTCTGCGCCTTCCCGCTCCAGCACCTGCAGCACGTCGGTGTAGATGTTCACCTGCTGCTTGGCGGTTTTCCCGGTCTCCATGTCCTTATCGGTCTGATGATCCTTGTAGTTTTCCCACGCATCGATCTTCTTTTCTCGCAGCACCGCCTCGCTCTGGCCGGTGTGGAAGGGGATGATCTGGTCGATAAACTCGCTGACCATGGCCGCCCGGATCTGGGTGTCGTTGATGCCAATGACGATATTGCCGATATTGGGGTTGCCGCTGTTGTCGAAGAAGTCCTTTGCGTGGATGTCGATGCCCTCTGTGGTGTCGAAATCCAGAACCGGCTTCCCGCCTTCCATGTGATAGCCGAGGTCTCCTGCTGGGATCAGGCTGCGGTTGAGTTTCAGCCCGGTGTCCTTCACCGCCTTGGCGTATTCGTTGACCTTCGTATAGCCTTGGATATACAGCCCCTTGGTAGATGCATCCGTGATGATCTGCATGACATCCAGCAGGTGGAACATCTCCATGTCGGAGAAGGAGAAAATGCGGAGACCGCCCTTTGAGTTCTTGCTCTGCACGGTGCGCTTGGAATATTTCAGGATCTGCCGCTTATATTCCGCCTCGTTGGTCAGCCGCCGCACCGACTGCATTCCCCGTGCGTTGTTGTAGCGCCGCCACGCCTCCGCCATGTTGGGGTTTTTCTTCTTCAGCGCATTGTTCCCCTCCAGCGTGATCAGCTCCGCCACCGTCGGGACATAGGTGTCCCCGTTTGTGTATCGCAGACCCCGCAGCTGATTCTGGTTGAAGGGCTTTCCGTCCGGCCTTGTCTCGCTGCCGTTCCGGTAAAGCTCCAGTGCCTGCAGGAAATCCTCCGCCACGATGCTGTCCAATTGCCGTCTGTCCTCCACATAGCAAATGCCGCACGCCACGTTCATGCCCTCCTGCTGCATGATCGTGCGGATCTTGGCGAGGTCTTCAGCCTGAAAAACGTGATTTGGATAAAGCCGGAAGATCCGATTCATCACGTCCGTAAAGTCTCTGCGCTTTTTGCAGATGGTAGAGAAGTCCACCGTTCCCTGCGGATAGTCCAAATTCTTCTTGATGGCCTCCTCTGCTGCGTCTGCCTCATAGTCCAGATACATGGAATACTTAGGATTCAGGATGATGCTCGCCAGCGATGTCTCTGCCTTCAGCCAGCCTCCTGCCTCCTCTTCCGTCACGTCAAAGCGCTCGGCAAGGGCCTTCACCACGCTCTTCTGCTGCTTTTCGTCCAGCATAGTCCGCACCGAGAACGCATCCATCGAAGCAGACTTCCCATCCTCGCTGACATCAATGCCGTTCTCCTGCAGCACCTTGTCCGCTCCCTGATAGTTCTCCACCGCCGCCGTGGCCGCTTTGTCATAGGCCTCCACAATGCTCTCCAGATAGTGCAGTCCTCCGTCCCGCATCTCCTTCAAGAGAGCCGCCTCCGCCTTGGTGTTGGTGGTCAGCCCATCGAAGTACGCCTTCACCTTGGCGATGAAGTCCTTCAGCTTGCCGATGAGCTTTTCCGCCAGCGTTGCGTTGCGGTTATACAGGGTCTCCATGAAATGGGAGTCCGGCAGAATGTCCGTCATAGCATCCGCCACCACCTCCCGGCTGGCCTCGTCGTAGGAGATCTCCTGTCCCAGCGCCTGCCGGTATGTGTCCTGCTTCTCCCGGATCAGATCGTCCACCGTCACGCCGTTCCCTTGGCCGTCCAGCTTTTCCTGCATGACCTCGAATACCAGCTTCCGCAGCTGCCGGTACTCCTCGTCGGCGTTCTGCTCGATGAAATGGGTGAACTCATGGTTGAAGGTCCGCAGCATGGTGTACTGGCTGAAGTCAGCGGTGCTGTTTACGTTGGCGATGCCGCTGTTGACATCAATGTAAATGGTGTTTTCGCTGCGCCGGAAGCGGCCCTCTGCTTCGGTGATGTTTCCCTCTGCATCTCCCTTGGAGCGGTACAGCACGATGTCCACGCCTGTGGACTTGGCAATGTCGGAGAGGATCCTATACCCCTGCTTCTGCGGTACGTTAAAGGTCTTGCTGAGGTCGGAGAGCTTCGCCCCGTTCTCTGCCCGCACCACGCCCTGCCTGCGCCACGTGGCCTTCTTCCCGCCTCTCTCCTGCTGTTCGGCGGATGCGCCGGTACGATAGGCAATGTCTTTCTGTGCCTCCGTCAGATAGTCAAGGCTCCGCAGCCCCTGCACCACCCGGTACGGCACGTTGCTTTCGCCCATTTCGTGGGCGATGCGGTAAGCCTCGCTGAATTTCTCCACATCCTGCCCCTGCTGATAGGTGCGCAGAAACGCCTTGGCCTGCTTGCCATATGCCTTGGACGCCTCCTCCAGCGTCACGGGCGTTCCCTGTGTCTGCTGGGCCGTCTCCTGCGTCCCCTGCGTCTCCTGCGTCTGCTGGGCGACCTGCGTGCGCTGCTGCACCTCCTGCGCTGCGCCCTGACGCTCCGTCAGGGCCTGCCGCACCTCCGCCCGGAGCTGACTGCCGGTCTTGCCTTGGGGGTCAATGCCCAGCTGCTCCAGCGTCTCCCGGCTTGCTGCCGCTTTCCGCACAATAGCGCTGGTCAGTTTCACCGGCTCGGCAGACTGTTCTGTGGCCTCCGCCCTCTGCTCCACGGCAGTCTCCGCCTCTTGCGTTGCGGGTGCTTCTGCTCCCGTCTGCCGCTCTGCTACAGGGCGATGGGCCTGCTCGTACTCATATACCGTAGTCAGGCTGGGAAGGCCCTGCACCCATTGCGGCACGTTCTTCGTCTGCAGCAGTTCCTGCCCGACATGGTCTCCGTAGCGGCTGCGGAAAATGGTTTCCTGATCCGCCGCTCTCTGCTTCCGTGACGCTTTGTCCTCCCCTCTCGTCTCTCCGGTAAAATAGCGCACCATGGCATCCGCCACGGCGTTTGCGTCCTTCGTCTCCCCCAGAGCGGTGAGCCGCTGGGCGATCTTCTCCTTGATCTCCGCCAAGGCCGCCGTGTTGTGGGCATTTACGTTGTCTCGGATCAGCGTGCGGATATCCTCACCGGATACCGCCTCGCCGCTGTCCAGCGCATTCATGACCTTCTGCGCCGTATAGTCCTCGCTGTCCAAAGAAAACCGCTCCTGCGCCATTTCTTTGGCCGCCGGTGTAAATTTCTCCCCCAGTTTGTCAAGGCTTTCCTGATACTGCGCCAGCTCCGCCTCCTGACGGGTCTGCGCCCGCTTGGCCATGCCCTGCTGCACACCGCCCAACAGACCGCCCACAGCAAAGCCTCCTGCATACTCGTTGGCCGCCGTCACAGGGTTCACTACGGCGTTTTCATCCGTCACAGAAACCAGCGGGTTTTTCTTGTCATAGACCGCATTCTCCATCAGCCGGGATACGATGCCCTGCTGGATCTCCTCCATGCCCTCCTCGTGTGCGCCCTTGATCCATGTGCGGAATGTGGGAGCCTCCGGGATCTTCTGAATACCGCCGCCGATCTCGATGACGGAATTGACCAGCGCCGAGGACAGGGCGTACCGTGTGGCCTCGTCATCCGTCGCCCCGTTATCCAGCGCCTCATAGTAGTCCATGCCCACTTCCGAGAAAAAGCTCATCCGGTATTCCCGGCTCCGCAGCGTATTCCCGGCCAGCTTTGCCGCCTCCTCCAGTTTCCCGGCAAGGCCGCTCTTTTGCACCACATTTGCGCCAAGAGACCCCAGCGTCGATAACGCTTTTTTACCGCCGGAGAAAATCGTTTCCACAGCCATAGGGAGTGCGTTGCCCGTACCATATGCGGCGTCGCTTCCAAAGGATGCCGCCTTTTTTGCGACCTTGTCTCCCAGTTCGCTGCCGGTATCAATATTTTCTATATTTTCCGCCAGTTTTTCCTGCGTATACTCCCGCTCTTTTTTAACGCCCGGCAGCCCGTTTTCCCCGAAAAGCTTCCAATCAGGCCGTCCATGATACAGAGCGTTGAATACGCCGCTTCCTTCAAAGCCTGCGCCGGGGAACAGTTTGTCCAGCCCCTTGCCGATCAGCGTTTCCCCTGCGGCCAGTGTAGCTGCGCCTCCTTCGGCTATACCGGAGAGAAACTGCCTCCCCAGCTGCTTGGAATACTCCCCCACGTCAAACTTCCCGCCGGTCTTTTTCGACGCTTTGACGGCCTCCGTGGTGCCGCCCTTTCGCAGGAGGCTTTCTGCCTGTTCCGCATCCGTTCGCTGGGGATGCTTCCCGCTCAGGCCCTTTCGAAGCACGCTCTCCTGCTGCTCCGGCGTAGATGCGGTCGTTGTGTAATTGCCGGTGCGTCCGCCGGAACGAACCTTGTCCGTCCATGTGGTTTTCCGTTCCGGCATGGTGATGCTCTCACCCTCTCTTTGCCCGGTGACCTCACCCATGGCGCTGGCCCGCTGGCGGAGCCTGTCCCGTGCAGACCCCACGGCAGGAGTTTCTGCCTCCTGCCGCTGGGCGGTCTGCTGCTGATATTCCTCGTCCTCCCGGCGCTTTCCGCCGTACATGGCCTGCGCTCTGGCCCGCAGTCTGTCTCTTGCGGTGCCTCCCTGCATCGTCATAGCGCTCTCCTCCTTACACAGTCATCTTTACGGGATTGTTGTAGTTCTTCTTGGTGCTTCTGGCGTAGACGGGATTGCCGTTCTTATCCCGCCCCTGCATGATGATGTAGCCCTGCTTCTCCAGCCGCTCGGCATCCTCATAGGTGATCTCGCCATAGCCGGGAACGTAGATGCGGTTGCTGCTGTACTTGGGCGTTCCCTTCACCTTCACCTGTTTATCATCGTCGTCGCCTCCGCCGCCTCCGCCGCCGCCACGACTGCCGGAGGAGTAATACTTGGCCGCCAGCGCCGCCTCTGCGTCTGCCCGCTGCTGGTCATAGTACGCCTTCCACCTTGCCGCCTCCGCTGCGCTCATACCCGCCGCCTCCAATTCGCTCTGGCTGGGGGTATACCCTGTGGTGCCGATGAGGGTCACCAGATTGCTGTAAGCATCCTTGCGCTGCTGATAGGCAAATTCCTTCTCCTGCCGCTCTGCGTTCTGGCTGTTCCACCAGTTCTCCGCCCCCTGACTGTACGCCGTGTCCGCCCGGCCCGTCTGATAGGTGACGTTCTGCCAGTACTGATCCAGCGCATCCTTGTAACGGTTATACTCCGTATCCCGCAGGTCGCCGGTAAGCTGATACTGCTGCAGCATCCGGCTTCCCTCGTCCTCGTAGGCTTGCCGGGCCTGTCCATACAGCTCCGGGATCACCTCGTTGAGCTTCTGAAGATACGCATCATACTGCTGCTGTCCTGCGCTCTGGCTGTATGTGGAGCCATACCCGCCGGTGAGACCGGCAGCCTGTCCCATGGTGTCCATCATGGCCTGCTTCCCCTGCAGCACGTACTGATCCCGGTACTGCTGATACAGCGGATCCTTGGCGGCGTCATAGGAGAATTTCTCCCGGTTCATGATCTTGTCGTAAATGTCCTTGAGCTGCTGGTCATACGTCCCGGAGTAGTCCGGCTTGCTGCCCTCCAGCTCCTGCAAGCGTCGCAGCGCCTCCTGATAGGCGGCGTTGGTGGTGGGGTCGTAGCCGTACTTGCCGTAGTCGGTCTTTTTCTGTCCTCCGGCGGACTGGACGGAGACCCCACGGTCTGCCGTGGCCTGCGCCGAGGCCGTGCTGCTCTGTGTGGAGGCCGTCCGCCCCTGCTTGGCGGCATTGCCGCCCTGCCCCATGACCTCATAGGTGGGCGTCACCACCGGAAGCCCCACCGTGCCGCCCCGAAGATCCTGCCACGTGGCCTCTCCCACCTCGCCGCTTTCCGGGAGGTTCCGGGATCTCTGGTAGTCCTTCACGGCGCTTTGGGTCTTGTCCCCGTATACGCCGTCCACCTTCAGACCGTAGCCGTTCCGGTTCAGCGCCGACTGCAATCTCCGCACAACGTCCCCGGTGCTGCCTCTGCGAAGCTTTTCATTGTCCATGTCTCTCGCTCCTTTCTCATGCCGTCCGTTTCCAGACGTACACCGCCAGATACGGCGGCATATTGTTGTGGGAATTTCCCCCGCCGGTGCTGCCCGTCAGGGTGTTGCGGCTGATGTCAAATGCCGCCGCTGCATAGGGGTAATATCTTCCGCTTCCGCTCTGCGACCCCATGTCACCTATGGTGAACGCTTTCTGGCTGTTGGTGATAAAGCCGTAATACCCCGGCTGATTGGCCGGGTTGTGGCCGTGGCTGGGCATCTCCGCTGTCGTCAGGGTGTGGCTGGCCTCGCCGCCGGTCTTGCCTGCGGCATAGGTTCTGCCTGCCGCCAGCAGGAAGGTGTCTTGAATGCGCTCCCATGTGCCGCCGAACAGCGTCTGCGGGCTGGTCGCTGAGACGGAGATGTAAATGCTCCCCACCGGCCACATCATGGCAAGCATCGCCTTTTTCAGCGTGTCGCCGTAGGCTATGATCTCCCAGTCCTCCGGCAGCTCCAGCGCCTTTGCCCTCTCGCAGTATTTGCCCACGGCAAAACCGTCTCCGCCCTCCCGGATGTGCATGGCCACCGTGTCCGTGGGGACTACCGCCTCGTAGCTGGCGGAGTTTCCCAGCGTATCCACAGCCTCCAGACGCACCTTGTAGGTCTTGGTGGTCAGAATGTCCGTGGAGCCTGTGATGATCTTTCCCACGCCGCTCTCCATGGAAACCGCTGCCCCCCAGCTGCCGGAGGTTCCCAGCTTCCAGTATGCCTTCAGCTGACAGGTGATGGCTCCGCCCGCCTCTGTGTAAGAGGTCTTTGCCTGCGCCCAGATGTGAGTCCCGGCGGACATGGCCGCCCCGTTCCGGTCGCATCGGTACACGGCAATGTCCGTCAGATTTGGTGCGGAATAGTCGTATGCCGTCAGCGTCAGATCCTCCGACACCGTAAAGCCCCGGCTGTCCTCCACGGTACAGGTCACCTTCACATTGGTGGACAGCAGCACCCCCGTCCGATAGGGGGCGGATCTCACCGTCTCCCCCTGACAGGTGATGCGTTTCCCCTTGATGGAGGCTCCCTGCTGGCAGGAGACCTTGCTGTCATCGAAGCTCACCTCACTGCGGGAGATGCCCTTGAGCAGCACGGAAAGCCCCTCTGCCTTGGTGCCGTCGTTGTAAGCCACCGCCCTGCACCATCCCGCCGAGGCCGTCGGCCCCAACGAGGAAGGTACGGTCAGCGTCAGTTTCATCTCCTGCGTGCTGCCCACCTGCGTGGTGGCCGCAGCGTTGCTGTACGTCCGCAGATAGATGGTACACTCCCCGCTGGCTGCATTGGGGATCTGCGATGCCAGCGACAGCGGCGGCGTAAAGAGGAACCAGTTCTGGGCAATGTCATCGTCAAACACGTCCTTGCCCCAATGGGTATAGCTGCCGAACTTCACGCCGATGCGGTGGTAGTAGGTATTGCTTTTCCGGTTGGTGTAGATCTTCACGCTCTTCCCCAGCGCCACCGTGCTGCTCTCCGCCGTGGGGACGGATGCTCTGGGGATGGTGGGCAGTGTCACGCTGCCGCTGACCGTCAGCCTGTCCGGTGTCCACGACGATCCGGCGTTGGAGACCCACTCGCCGGAGAGCGTCACTTTCTTGCTGCCGTCTGCATCGTGGCCGATGACCACGCTGCGGCTGCCCAGCGTATACCACGCCGGGGAGTTATAGCTGTACTTGGCGTATACCCGGCTGCCCTGAATGACGTAGTAAGCGGAGTTGTCCTCCTGATTGTAAGACCCTGTGGTGTTGGCGTACAGGTACAGCGTCATGCTGACGGTGGACTGATTGGCCGCCACGTTCTGCGTCACCGTGTAGTCCAGCCGCAGCTGCCAGCCGTTGCCGCTTTTTGCCCCGTAAATACTCGCCATGCCTTACCCTCCGATCCACTTGACCGTCAGCCCAGATGTAAAGCTGATGTCCCAGTTTCCGCCCACAATGCGCTCGGATACCTCGATGCGCCCCACGTGCAGCGCTCCGTTGGAGAACCAAGCCGCCTCCGTGCCGTTGATGAAAAAGCTCATGCGCTCCGGTGTCCACGTGGTCATGTTACTGGTGGTGTCCACCACTTCATAGGTCTGCCCGTCCACCTCCACCTTCCCGGTGGTCTTTACGTCCTGCCCGATGGCAATGCCGATAATGGGTACTGCGCCGTTGTAGCCGATGATGCCCTGCTTGATGTAGCCGGAGGACTTCACCAGCATTTCCCGCAGGGCGTCCTGATCCCCTGCCAGCTCCGTCAGCCGTGCGTCGGTGTCGGCGGATATCTTGGCGGCGTAGTCATAGGCCGCCGTGGTGTTCTCCGCCGTCTGGGTCAGTCGGCTCTCGATCTCCTCCTGATACTGCCCGAAGTCTGATGCCGCCACATATTCGCTCCGCAGCACCGTCTCCAGCACATCCATCTGCTGATAGATGACATTGGCCGTCTTGATAATAAGATCCTTCAGCGCCGAGGCCGTCTGGTCTACAGAGGTCTGCACCTTTTCCGCCGACTGCGTTCCCCCAGCCTGAATGGCCTCCTGCACGTCCTTCCCGAAGGAATCCATGCTCAGGTCGTTGAGCGCCAGATTCAGATGCTGGGCCGCCTGAAAGAGATACGACCGCAGCTGTGCCAGCTGCTCCTGCTCCGTCCCCCGCAGCAAGGGCGGGGTCTCCATCTGTACCATCACATATCGCTCCCTACCTGCAAAATTCTGGCCACGGAGAACATCTTCATCTCCCCGGTCCCCTTAAGCCGCATCTGGAGGTGATCGCACCTGCGTGGGGTCACCGGGATAGCAAAGGTACGGGCTGTTCCCTTGTCCCACTGCACGGCCCCCCACCGGATCCAATCCCCGGAGGAATCGTACTTCAGATACAGCTCCAGCTTGCCCTTCAGCTGTACCCGAAGGTCAAACCGGCTCAGATACTTTTTGTCCGGATACTCGTAGCCCATGAGGCCGGAGACCGCCTCCCACGCTACATCCCCCTCCGGTGTCCACTGGGTGCCGCAGACGCAGCCAAGCTTTTTTCCCGTCTCGTCGATGAAAAACAGGTCGTCATCCTTCTGGGCGAACATCATGACCCGAAGGTCATCCTCCTTGTGCCACATCCCTTTGCCGGTGTCATATACCAGCAGGACCGGGCTTCCCGCACCGTCCAGCACGGAGAGATAGTATTTGCCGTTAAAGGCTCCTCCCACAGCATCCGTGTAGCGCACGCCGCCCAGCGCCGCCCCCACATCCACGGGAACAGAGCCGTCATAGGCGCATACCTCGGTGCGACCCTTGTAATAAAGCACCTCGTTGACCACGCACAGGCTCCGCCAGCTGTCCTTCTGCACGCCCCGGCACAGCGTCTCCGTGATCTGATGCGCCCCCGTGGTGGATACCGCCACCCGGTGCAGCGCCGTCTCCTTGAAAAACGTGGGGTAGCCCAGATAGTTTACCGCTCCCGTCCATGCGCCGTCGGAGCCTACGGAGGCCGCCCAGCTGTCTGTGGACAGACCCATGTAGCAGCCCCAGTTCTTAAAGTCTCCCAGCTTGCAGCAGTAGATCTCGTTGACGGTCTCCCCGTCCTTCACGCCGTACCGGCAGCCCCACAGACGGTTCTGGGCCTGACAGACGTAGTCCATATCCGGGGCAATGCGATGTACGGACACGCCGCCTGTCTGCGTGGCCCCCCGGTCTACCACGCCCACCACCACGATCCAGTCCTCCCCCTTGGCCCAGATGACCTTGGAGGCGTTGAGGTCTGCGTACTGCTGCTTGACCTCCTCGCTGTCGCCGTCGTAGGCGATGCCCTTGAGCACCACGCCGTCATAGGCTTCAAAGGCTGTCCCGATGCCCGTGGCGGTGATCTTGACATATACCTGCGGGATGGCCACCCACACGGAGGTGGTGCCGTCGTAGCGCTTGAGGCTGTGGCTGTCCATCCACAGGTCACCCCCCTGCGGGGTCTGCGGTTTCGTATAGGCAATGCCGTTGTAGGGATCGCCGTTTATATCGCAGATGGTGTAGGTGACCTGCGCCCCCTTCGCCACGGAAAAGGATGCGTCAATGGATCCGTAGTCCGTCAGGTCTGCGGTGTTGATGTACTTCCGGTCGGGCCAGATCACCAGCCACGCTCCCATGCCGATAAGCTGCTTGGGACAGTCCTCCGGTGCGGTGGAAAGCCCCATGTCCACGGCCTTTCCGTTTACCACCAGATTTTTCCCGTCTACCCAGATGAGGGCATCCTTGGCGGCAAGTCCCGCCGGGGCGGAGAGGGTCTCTCCCCAGCCCCGCCTTCCCCGGCTGGCCAGCATGGGGTAGTAGTCCCCCGTAAGATTTTTCATGTCCAGCCACTGCCCATCCTGTATCCGGGGCCGGTGGTCGTAGCCGCCGAACTGGCTGGTCATCAGGCGGCTGGTCTTTGCCTCCTGCAGCTGCGGTAGATACATCTCGCTTCCCCTCCTCAAATCTGCAGCGGCCCCGCCGATACCGGCAGGGGACATGGACCTCCCCCCCCCCCCCCACAACCCCGCGGCCCCCCCGCCGATACCGGCAGGTGCGTCCGGTTATACCATGCGGCAAACACCTGATAGGCGGCGTTGTACATGGCCGCCGACTGGTTATACTTGCTGATCTCCGCATTCTCCAGATCGATCATGCTCTGCAGATACCGCACATACACCTCCTCGGCGTAGGGATCCGGCACCAGCAGCGTTTTCTCCATGTCCGCCGTAGTGTACCGGGGCATCTCCCCCTCCGGTGCGCCCTCGTGGGAGCGGATCACGTCCCACCAGACCTTCCCGTCCAGTCTCGTCAGCCACTCCACCTTGGTTTGGTCGTCAAACTGGTTGGGCTTTACCAGATCGCACCGGGCGATGGCCTCACTGATCGTCATTGTGTCTCCTCCTTTATCGCAAAAAGGGGGAAAGGCCCCGTCGGTCTCTCCCCCTCCTTTTCTCTCGCAGTTACTGCCGCAGGATGCGCTCGTCCTTGTGTTTGTCCAGCTCCTCCTGTGCCTGCTGGGATCGCCGGATCTCGTCGGCGATGAAGCGAGGCACCTCGCTGGTCTGGCCCTTGGGCAGCAGATAGTTGATGCCGTTGACGGACACGAACAGGTTCGGCTCGTCGTGGGCGCTGCCTCTGGGGATGTGGATACTGACCTTGTCGCTGGGGTCAAGGCCCATGGCCTCGATCTCACGCTCTACCTTGGTTTTTGCAGCCATTTCGTGGCCCTCCTTTTGTTTTCTTCGGGGGAGGGGAGGCTGTCCCCTCCCCCGGTGTCTCAGTTGGCGGTGTCCGTGGCGGAGTAGGAGCTGACGCTCATCACCCGCAGCAGCCGCTCCGGGTACAGCAGCGTAGCGCCGTTGGTCTCGAACTTGTAGCCGATGGTGCTGAACTGGTTCAGCGGGCCGCCGATCTCGCTCTTGTCGTGGGCGATCATCTGCAGCGCACCGCCCTCCGGGTCGATGATGCCGAAGGCATCCTTGCCGAAGAAGTAGGTGGCGTAGGTCACGCCTGCGGACTTGTTCTGGTAGCTGGTGCCGCCCAGAATGGGGGCGAAGGTGTTTTCGATGAACCGCACCCCGTGCAGCTCGCCGATCTCGCCGTTGAAGATCTCGCTGGTGGCGGCGTACTTGTGGGCCTCGATCCACGCATCGCTCTTGCGCAGGTCATAGGCCACGCTGGGATGGATCACGGCGTAGTACTTGCCGTTGATGCTCTTGGCACGGTCCTTCTTCAGCTTGGTGGCGGCCTTTGCCACCATGTCCGGGGTCAGCAGGGACCAGCCGTCGGTGTCGCTGGCTCCCATGGTGGCGCAGCTGGTGGGGGTGCTTGCCACAGCGCCGTTCTTGATGTTGTCGCAGTACAGCACGTTGGTGCCTACCAGCAGGGCATCCCGGATCAGCACCTCCTGCGTCTCGGCGGCAGATGCGCCCATCTCCTCCGTAGCAGCAAGGATCATGTCGTCGTAGGCGTGCAGCTCCAGCTGGTCGGTCAGGGAGACATAGGTGCCATACTGCTCGATGGCGCCGGTCTTGGTGCTGGTGCCCATCTTCTGGCCGGTGGGGATCACGCCTTCCACCAGCTTGTCGGCCCGTGCGAAGGTGTTCATCTTGCGCCACTCCACGCTCTTGCCGTGGTTGGCGGGCAGGGGCTGCTTGCGGCCAAACTGGGCGTAGAACATCTCCACCCGTGCGTTCTCCAGCAGCTCCGTGTCGTAAAAGGTTTTCAGCTCGGCGGACAGGGTGTCTTTGCCGGAAAATGCGGTGGTGGTGCCGGTATTGGCGTTTACATAGTTGCCGGTGGCGTTGACCAGCGTACCGGCGTCGGCAAACAGCTGCAGATCCAGCAGCAGCTTCATGGTATTCATGATGGTTTTCATGTCTTTCTCTCCTTTCGTGATCCCACGGGGAGAGCGTCCGGCTCACTGACCGGGGTACAGCTTCTTCCCGTGTGCCGCCGCATCCCGGATGCGCTGCTTCAGCGCCTCTCTCTGCTCCTTGGATGCGTGGGCATAGTCAAATGTGGTGACGGAAGGAGCCTGTGCGGAGGTGCCATGCTCCGTGGGCCTGCGCTGGCCGGAACGAATGGCGTTGGCCATCTGCTCCGCTGTCTGGCGGGCCGTCTGCTGCATGGCGGCGGTCTGGATCTCCTTGCGGTGGACGGCATAGTACGCATCCTCCACGCTAAGACCCACGCCGGGGGAGGTCATCCGCAGAAACGCCGGGTTCTCCAGTTCATGGGACAGGTCGAAGTCGGGGAATACCTTCTTCATTTCCTCGCTCTGCTGCTGCAGGCCCTCCAGATGCGCCTGCAGCTTCTGCTGCTCCAGCGTCCGGGCCTCCTGCTGCTGCCGCAGAGCCGTCTCCCGCTCGCTGCGCTCCAGCCGCTTGGCCACATCCACGTCCACGCCCATCTCCAAGGCTTTCTCCTCGTAGTATGCGTCGTCGTTCTGCACGGCCTCTGCCAGCGCCGCAGCGTCCAGATGCTCCATGTCCATGCCATGGCGCTTTGCCAACAGATCCAGCGCCGGTCTCAGGGCCTCCAGCGTACTCTCCGCCCCGTTGGCGGACTTGAGCCGGGCCTGAATGGTGCGCTGCATCTGCCGGTTGTACTCCGGATCCTGCATGATCTCCTCCCAAGTCATGCGCTTGGGGGTCTCCTCCTTGGGTTCTTCGCCCTCATCAGGGGCTTCTTCCGTGGGCTGGGGAGGCGTTTCCTCCTGCGCAGCGGCGGCCTGCTCCGGCTGGGCGGCGGCCTTCCTTGCCGCCATCCGCTCCCGGCTCGCCCGGTGTTTCTTCAGCTTTTCCGCCGGAACGCCCAATTCCAGCAGTTTGCTCTCCCCGGCGTCGGGAGTACTGTTTTCGCCCGATGCGGCTGCTCCATCCCCGGCTCCGGCACCTGCGCCTTCGCCGCCGAACAGCTGCAGCCAAATGTTGCGTGTCTCCATATGTTCCTCCTCATATCTGCCGCTTACGTCCGGCGAGTCGTTAAGGTGGAGGGTGCGGGGAGAGTCGGACTCCCATCTACTGCGGATCGTGCAGCCGTCCTGCCATTAGACCACGCTACCCATGCGCCGGGGGTCTCCCCCCGGCAAAAATAGGAAGAAAAGAAGGATGCCTTAAAAGGACAAGGCCATTGTACCGTGGGGCGAACCCCTCTCTCTACCCCCCAACGGCCTATTTGCAAATAAATTTTACCCGGCCCGGATACTGCTCCTGCAGCAGCCGGAAGCCCTCGCACACGCTCTCAAAGATCAGCTCCAGCACTGCCCGTGACCCGTGTACCTCCCGGCAGGAGATGACAGCGTCCCCCTCCCGCAGGGATACCTCCATCTTCCGCACCCATCGCCTGCCCAGCCGCTTTAGGTCAGAGGCCAGCGTGTAGGTAAGGATGGAGGCCGCCGCACACACGATATCCTCCCCGTATTTTCCCCCGCCGTGTCCCTGCACCGTCAGGCACAGGCCCTTGCGGTCGTACTCTGCCCGGATCATACCATCACCGGTCCTTCCTCCGGCTCCGCCGCCGCCCGGCTTTGCTCACGAGCCTGCTGCACGTAGGGATGCTCCGCCTCCGGCTGCTGCTGCGCCGCCACCTGCCCCTGCGGGATGCCTGCGCCGCCGCCCATGGTCTGCAAAATGTCCTGACTGAGGCCCTGCACCATCTCCGGGGCCACCTTGGCCGCCAGCGTCAGCGCCAGCTGCATATACTGCCCCAGCTTGTCCCGCAGCGTCCCCTGCTGGGCCACCCGCTGCATCATGCCGTCCTTGCCGTCAAAGTCCATCATCTCCAGACACATCATGGTCTGATCCACCGCATCCGGGGAAAAGAAGCCCAGCTGGTAAAACTGCAGCGCCAGCTCGTTCTGGCTCATTTTGGTGTAGGCGCTTTTTTTCTGGGCGGTCACCTTGATGTCAAACACCGGCAGACGAAAGCCCATGTCCTCCCCGAAGGCCATCCCCTGCGGCTGGGGCTTTAGTCCGGCGTTGGTGTAGGTGACGTACTCCTCGCCCCCCTGCTCCCCTAAAATGCGGAACTGCCGGGGCATATCGTAAAACTGCCGGATCAGCTCGATGACCAGACCCACAATGCCGGTGTAGGCCCGGTAGGAGGCAAGGGTAGCATCTCTCGACCCCTTGCCGCTGGCCTCCTGCAGCGCCGCAATGGCCGAGGCCGCCGTGATACCGCCGCCGGGAGAAGATCCTGTCGCCGTCTCCGTGTTGCCGCTGGTCTCCCGCAGCTCCTGCACCGTCTCCTGCAGCACGCTGATGTAATTGCCCTGCAAGGCGGTGTACTCCATGGCCCGGATGCTGTCCTCCCCCAGATTTCCGCTGATATGCACCAGCGGCTTGGAGATATCCAGCAGCTCCTGCTCGTTGATGCCGCCGTCGCTGCGGACAAAATACCGGGGCGTGGCCCCCGCCATGGCGTTTTTGACAATGGCCGTCCGCAGCAGATCGATCTCCGTCTGGGGATTGCGGCACAGATCTACATAGCCGTAGCCGCAGGGGCTGCCCTCGATGGGATACAGCGCGTCAAACACATACGGGTACAGCCCGTGGTCGTACAGGCCCCGCTCCCGCAGCTCCGGGTCGTTTTCCGTGGCATACAGCACCTGATCGCCCACGTACCGCACATATTGCAGCGTCTTTTTCCCGGCCACCAGCTTGTGGTAGTAGCACTCCACCACCGTCACCTTGCCGTCGGTAGACACCGTATCGTCATACAAAAACCGTGTGGAGAGGATGTTCTGGCCCTTCAGGGTGTCCTCCAGCTCCGGATACTGCTCCTGCAGCAGATCCCGGTCTGCCAGTTCCGTGTGAAAGAAATACCGGCTGCGCTGGATGTCCTCCAGCCCCGGCTCCCAGTACAGGTTCAGGAGGTTTACCCTCGTGATAGAGATGTCCCCCAGCCCGTTGAGCTTTCCGGGGTCCCACACCGTCTTGTATACTCCCGTCCCCGTCTTGCACTTTTGCCACATGGCGTCGGAGTAGGTGCGTTCAAATTCATTTTGTTCCAGCACGCACGGCACAATGGCGCTTAGCATCCGTGCCTCCTGCCGGTCGCCCTCCTCACGAGGGAGAATGTTGGGCTCCGGGTAACTCTCCATGGCATCTGCGTGCTTGCTGGTGATGACGTTGTGCAGCCACCCGCTGCGGCTCTTAAAGCCGGGGGAGGCCATGGTGGTCTTGTCCCGCTCCTCCCAGCTGTTGCGCAGCTTCCACCACTGTTCGCTGGAAAGGATGCGCCTCTCCGTGGCGGCCTTCCCCGCCTTGTATCGCTGCAGGATCTCCGTCAGCCGCCGCACCTGCTCCGGCCCGATGGCCTGTGACTCCGGCATGGTCTCCCGCAGCTCCTGCTCCTCTCTGATGTCCATATACCCCTCCTTACCAAATATCCCGCAATCCATCCCGCCGCATGGTGCTCAGCGGATCGATGACCATCGGCTTTTGCTGTACCGGCACCATGGGCTTGACCGGTCTCGACATACACATATACCGCACCTCGTCCGCCACATGATCCTCCAGCGTGGTGTCCAGATCCTCCGGGTGGGTCTCCGAGTACATCATCAGCGGCATGGTGCGGATAAACGCCCGGCAGCTGTCAAAGACATACATCCGGGCATACCCCTCCTCGTCGAACTGGAGCCGGTAATGCACCTGCATCCATCCGGGGATCCGCTGGTTGTCCCCCGGCGTAAAGTAGATGCCGTACCTTGCCGCCGTCTCTGCGATGCTCTCGCCCCGGCTGGCGTCCCAGATGGCCGGGTCCGCCACGCTGTCCACGATCTTCCGCCCCTTGAGCCACGGGTGGGTGTCCTCCACCTCCCGGATCCGCCGGAACTGCTCGTCCGGCGACCACTTGACGCCCTCGTTGGGCGTTTGCGTGCAGCCGTACATCTCCATGATGCGATACAGCACCCCATCATAGTCCACCGCCCACCATGCCAAGGAGAAGGGCTTGCCGTAGCCGAAGTCGTAGCTGCGCATGATGTTCCAGCCCCGCCTCTCCCCCACGGATAGGTCAAAGGGCGCAATGACATGGCACCATTTGTGCCGCCGCCGCAGCTCCTCCGGGGAAAGACCCAGCTCTGCCGCCTTGTCCGCCGGAGGGTCAGGCCGGAAGTCCTCAAAAAATTGGCCCTCGAAAATGTCCCATGACCCGTGGAGCCACGCCTCCCGCAGCTTGGGCGGCAGGCTCTCCAGCTCCTGCACATACTCCGGCTGCGTCTCCATCAGCGCACGATTGTCCGTCACCAGCGCCTGCACAAAGCTGTAATTGTCCGGGTTTTCCCCGTCCTCAAAGCGCCGGTCAACGAAAAGCCGCTTGAAATACCCGTGACTTGGCCCTCCGGGGTTAAGGGTATAGTACGTCCGCTTGGGGTATCCGTTGGTGCCTCGCACGCAGGCATTGATCTTTTTGATCCAGTCCTCCGGCAGCTGCCCCGCCTCGTCGATAAACACCACGTCGTACTCTGCGCCCTGATACTGGCCCAAGTCTCCGTCACAGGCGCAGTACCCAAACCAGATGGTGCTGCCGTTGGGGAAATTAAACACCTTGTCCGTCTTGTTGTACTTGGCCAGCCCCAGCAGCTCCGCCCGCAGCGCCTCGATGTGGTTGTTGATCAGCTCCTTGTAGGTCTTTCGGACGATCAAAATGCGGATGCCGGGGTACGTCACCGCCAATATCTTGGCCTTGGTGCGCACCGCCCAGCTCTTTCCGCCGCCTCTGGCCCCACCATAGGCCACGTGCCGGTGTCCGTCCCGCAAAAACGCATCCTGCTTGTCGCTGATGCGTGACAGGTCTGCTATCCTCATCGCTTATACTCCTCCGGCAGGCCCACCACCTCCAGCGTCTTGTCCTCGGCCTCCTCGGCCTTCTCCCGCCAGCCCCAGTTGCAGGACAGCGAGAATTTTGCCCCCGTGCAGCCGTCCTTGTCGTATAGCCGCCGCTCGGCGTACTCCTCGCACCGGGCCTTTGCACGTGTAATGGTGTCCTTAAAGACCTCTCGTCCCTGATAATTCATCAACGCCTGCCGCCCGCCAAAGCCCAGCGCCAGCGCCAGCCCCGTCACCGTGGGAGGATGCGCCCCCCGCACTACGGGCTGCCCGTACTTATCCAGCAGCATCTCTCCGTCCCGGGTATAGACGATCTCCCCCTCACACTCGGCAAAATACGCCTCGATCTTTTCCTCCAGCTCCTCCGGTGTCTTGTAGATCCATGGTCTCCCCATTCCTGCGCTCCCTCCTCTCATTAAAGCGGACATCGTATGCCCGCCTGTCCTGTTTTTTGCACCACGCCCCCGCCGCTGCGCTTTTCCCGGTACAAGTTCCCCCACCTCCCGCAGGAGGCTCGCCGTTGCTCTTCGGCCATCCGGCCATGCCCACTTTCGCCCGCATCCACCGATGCTGCTGCACTTTCTCCCATTGTACCGTGCATCTTCCCCCGCTCTCTACCCCCCATCCGACCCATTTTCTCCGCTCTTTGTGCATCCTGCTATAAATTTTCCAAATCTTTGTGCATTTCGCCCACTGTTTTTTCTCAAAAATCTAAAAATAACACTTGACTTTATTTAAACTCTGTGCTATACTTTAGTTACAGTAAAGATAAAGGACAGGCCAACAGGCCGGAAAGGATCAACATTATGAAGTACGAAGTTTGCCTGAGCAATGATAGCTGCATCTTTGACAGCGAGATCGGATTTGACACCATCAAGGAGGCCATCGAGTGGGGACTTAACCGTGGAAAGCGCTATGTGCTTCATGTCGGCGCACAAGGCGGCGACACCGTTTCGCTGGGCGTTGCCGGTAAGAAGATCACCGCCAACGTCGGCAGCCCTTGGGAGCACACCTTCTCCACCAAGTCCCTCGACGAGATCGTCGACCACGTCCTGTGCAAGATCGTTTCCACCATCGGCAGCTACGGGATGGGGCCTGACTGGGAAGAGGTCACAGTCGGGGAGGCCGTCCAAGCGCTTCGGATCACCCGCACGGAGGCAGGCAAACTGCACTACCGTATGTGGGATGGTCAGAAGGACGCAGTGCGTGATTATATCAATTCCCACCGTGCGGAAATCATGCAGTATCTGGATGCTATGGACAAGGAGGACTGACCCATGAGGAAGATCATCAACAACAAGGTGTACGACACCTCCACCGCCGCAATGATCGGCCTGTCGGACAACGGCCACGAGTACAATGACCTTGCCTACAGCGGCGAGACGCTGTACCGCAAGCGCACGGGGGAGTATTTCCTCCACGGCGAGGGCGGCCCCATGACCAGCTACGCCGTCCGTACCGGCAGCAACAAATGGAGAGGGAGGGAGGGGGGCACCCCCCCGGGAAGGGATG
>OGQM01000870.1_pt1 | contig 23622 bp, 35 predicted proteins | sample 1553191 | NCBI WGS metagenome assembly OGQM01 (sample SAMEA2579954, study PRJEB22360) | human gut metagenome | biome: human gut; feature: human-associated habitat; material: faeces | place: Denmark | collected 2008/2010 | reverse complement strand
TGCAAGACACACCCACCGTGGACGCTGTGGCCGTGGTGCGGTGCAAGGAGTGCAAGCATTACGAGCCAGAGGAATACGAATTCGGATGCGTTTTCGCCGGAGGATTATCGTATGTAAAAGCTGACGATTATTGCAGCTACGGAGAACGGAAGGACGGAGGTGACGGCGATGCGGTGGATTGAAGATCACGACTACATCAAATGCCCGAAGTGCGGCGTGATGGTGAAGCGAGACTTTACCTTTTTCGATGTTGGGGATTGGAATTTCTGTCCTAACTGTGGAGAACCAATGGAGGGAGGCGCAGAAAATGCGGCTGATTGATGGTGATACCTTGTGGGAAAAGCTCGACGACGAGCCGTGGTACGATAACGCAGATAGGGACGAGATTGCTTTGCCCATTGTGGCCGCCGCCCCCACCGTGGACGCTGTGGCCGTGGTGCGGTGCAAGGAGTGCAAGTACAGTTGCAAAGATGGAAATGGACGTTCCTGCGAAGGCTATTGGTATGAGCTGAGCGAGTACGATGTCACAGTAAAGGACGATGACTTTTGCAGCTATGGAGAACGGAAGGACTATGATTAAAGACAGCGGAGAAAGAACCAAGTTTCCAAGCGGAGCGCTCCGGGATATGCACACGGGCAAGGGACGGATGGATTTGCTCCCTTGGTTGGCTATCATGGAAGTGTCGAAGCACTGCGAGGCGGGTGCTTTGAAATACGGGGAGCATAATGTCGATAAAGGAATCCCAACCCACAGTCTGTTAGATTCCGCCATTCGCCACGCAGCAAAATATTTGGCGGTCTATGTAGACGAGCCGCACCTTGTAGCTGCAGCGTGGAACCTACTGTGGGCGATCGAGATGGAGATTGTCCATCCTGAATGCGTGGACACTCCGTGGAGGGCAGCCGATGGCGAATAAAGACGCAATGCTGGAAGCCTTGGAGGAAATCGAGAACGGTATGTGCCGCATTAAGGAGCGACGGAGCATTTGGCAGAATAGCCTTGTATATGCACTCTGCCAAGCTGTGCGGCTGCTTCTGATGGACAAGATCAAGGAGGGACGGAAATGAGAATTGACGGCAAAACCCTGCCCAACAACCCCATGAAAGCGTACCAGCAGGGAAAGCTGATAGGGACAAAGCAGAATATGGATTTGGTATCCGAAGTGCTGCTTACAAAGTTTGGATTCCATGTGCTGGAGGAAACGCCGGACAGCCACGACACCATGAGCATTGAGTATCTGCAAAAGTGCCTTGTGAAGCTGGTGAATGCAAAGAACAGCGGCTATGTGACCAAGAAAGACATTGCGGACGCTCTGCGGATCGACTACAAACTAATCAACAACGCAGAGTGAGGAGGCGGTCATGAGTCGAAAACAAAAACTGCCGTATGATGTGCGGCTTGAGTGCATCGCCTATGTCAGAGGTTATCCCCGGAGAGTACAGGCATACAACGATGCGCGGAGCGAGATACTGAGCGGCGGAAGCAGTGCAACAGAGGGTATGCCCCGATCACCCAGCATTGGTAGACCGGCAGAGAGCAAGGCGGAGCAGCTTGCCGCCATAGAAAACTGGCCGGAAACCAAGAAAATGCGGGCTGTAGAATACGCCATAGACCGCTGCGGGCTGGATTTGGAGAGCGAGAGCGTCCGAAAGCAGCTTACACAGGGGATCATGCGCAACTGTCAGGGCAAGCACAAGTATTCTCGAAGTAGGATCATCGTGCCGGGGATAAGCGAGCGGACATTCAGCAGGAGAAAAGAGCAGTTTTTGCTTGACATAGCCATATATTGTGGTTTTGCAGAGAAAGTTGGCACAAATTCCACCTAATGATGTGCTACAATAGGTACAGTGGATGATAAGGCATAGCCATCCACCCGTCTTTCCACTCAACCCGTTTCCTCCATCTTATGCGCCGCCGGTATTGGGCGCACCTTCTGGCACCGCAAGGTCATACCGGCACAAACAGCCTGTAGGGAAACCTATGGGCTGTTGTCATATGCCGTGCGCTCGTTGCACCCCGCGATCAGGGGCGGGAGGTCGCACCTCCCACACGGCACAAACAGGACCCCTCGCACCTCTCAACGATGTGACCCAGAGGGGGCATATGCGGCATAGGTGCCCCGTAAGGGGAGACCACAGCGAGTGACGGGGACTTTCCCTGAAGCGCTAAAGCAGGGCAGGACTGCAATGCCGCACCAACCACACAAGCGGGCGAGGAAGCGCGAGAAGTTAAGTACACACAAGCTGTGGCCACAGCGGCGGACAGTTAATCCGCAAAAACAGTGTGCGGCTGATGAAAAGGCGCGGCGCGGTGTGGTGCCAAAATAACTGTGTAACCCATGTTTGAGAGCTTCCAGAAGGCCGCATGGGAGGGGAAAGACTGTTACTGTAGCCAAGGGGTGGGGGCTGGTGACAAACAAGAGGGGGGAGAGAGAATGCGATGCAAAGCGTCAGATTGCTTTTCTTGCCCTTATCCAGATTGCATCAACGACAGCATCCAAGAAACACGAAAATATACGCAAGAGCAGAAAAAAAGAGCGTATCAGAGAATGTCTGAGCGGCGGAAACAGCGGCATGATAATGGGATTTGCACTCAATGCGGAAAGAGACCACCTAAACCCGGCGCGAAAATGTGCGCTTTGTGTCAGGCGAAATGGGCAAAGTACAAAGAGGAAGAATCTCGCAGGAAAGGCATAAAGCCGAAAGAAATGCTTGATGGTGTATTACTTTGTAAAAAATGCGGTAACGCCGCCCCTGTTTCCCCATATAAGGTGTGCCAAAGGTGCTTGGATAGCAATAGGAAACATATAGCAAAAACTCCAACAAACATGGGCAAGAAACCGAGAGGGGCGTTTTCCATATCACATGAAATGTTCTGGGCAAGTAAAAAGCAAAAATCGTGTTCGTGACTTTGGAGAGGTCTTTACCGATGAGCGCGAAGTTAAAGCCATGTGCGATTTAATCCCCGACTGGACAGGAAATGTATTAGAGCCGGCTTGCGGGAATGGAAACTTCCTTGTTGAAGTGCTGAACAGGAAACTTGCCAGCGGGATGACGCAGGAACAAGCGGCTTCGACTATTTTTGGAATAGATATTCAGCCAGACAATGTTGCAGAAACAATAGAGCGTCTGTGCAAGATCGCGCCAAAAGGGAGGAATTGGTTTGAGAGAAACATTCTTTGTGGGGATTTCCTCAATCCAAACGAGATTTGGTTTTTAGAGGGGAGATAAGAAAAATTGGCATATACAGAACAGGATATTTCAAAGCTTCCGTATGCTGCATGGCTGGAAGAAGCCATAGAAACAGTTGTAGGTGTATCGCCAAAATCGATCTGTATTGCAGCAACGGCGCATGATGGAACGACATTTACAGGGTATTACAATGCTGATGCGCAAGATAAGGCTGTGTTTTCGCACCACATCCAAAGCGATGTAACGATGGATATCATCAGAAATAATGCCGACATGATTAAATCCATATTATCCGAGGCAGGAGATGAACAGGAGTGATACATAATGGCAACAAAGAAATCTACTGCCATTGCAAAAACAAAGGATAACCGACCGGAGACCGGCAGAGGCGGAAAAAGAAACTTTCCTTCCTGCCTCCCTGACCTCAGTAGCGATGAAGATAGAGCGCTTGTATCTCAGCTCCTTACAGAGGTGCTTGTAGAGTATAGACAACCAAAGGTAAAGAGTGACGAAGAACTCAAGGAGAGAATAAACGACTATTACGCACGCTGCGCACAGACAGGGCAGACACCAACAGTAGAGGAACTATTCCTGTCTACCGGTTACGCAATTAGCACAGTTAAGGACTGGGAATACGGGAGACGCAAGGGATTTAGCCCCGAAACAGCGGCCATAATTAAAAAAGCTAAGGGTTTTATGCAGACTTTTGACGCAAAACTTGTGGTTTCCGGGAAGCTGAATTTCCTTGCATATTGCTTCCGTGCCAAGAACTATTACGGCATGGTGGACAAGCAGGAGATGGTTTTGACGCCGAATCAGCCGCAGATTGAGGGGCTGACCCCTGAGCAGCTCCAGCGCAAGTACATTGAAGCCAGCGACTTTGAGGCAAAATAAGCCAAAACCGCGCGACTTTTGAGCGGCTTTCCGTGAACGGGTGGTGTTGCGGCAGGGAAAATCCCGCCTTTATACACGGAATTTTGTAAACGACTATGATTTTGGGGTAAAGCGAGCGACTTTCGTAGCGACTTTGCCGCAGACACTGGCGACTTTCGTAGCGACTTTTGCACAGAAGCGAACGACTATGCCAGCGACTTTTGCAACTTTCCCGGCAACTATGACAGCGACTTTGGCAGAGAGGCGCACCACCACCAGAAGCCACGGCCAGCATGGAGGGGCCAGCCACCCCGCCAAGGGCACAGGGGCGGCGCACGATGGCGGCAAGCTGGCAGCACACCGCAAAGCGGCAATGCACGGCGGAGGGTGCAACGCCACGCCACAAGGCCATAAACAAGGCGTACAGCGCACACAGAGCGGGGGAAATGTAGGGACAGCGGCCACAGTTAAAGCGCCTTGCAGGGGCGTTAAAATGGCAAATAAGGCATACAGCAAAAAGCCCCCGGAATACACCGAGAGCAAATGGAAACCCCGCACAGCTTGCGCCATGCGGGGCGGTGGTCATTTCTGGAGTTTGGCCAGATCGAAAAGCAGAAGAATAGGCTGCAACAGGATATACAACAGGATCAAGAGCGGCACCCCCTTGTTCCGCCCGCCAAATATGCGGCGTTCTCGCGCTCGGTCTGCTCGTCCTCCGTCAAGGCGCGGGCGATCATGTCCGCGATCTGCTGCTGGGTCTTGTACCGTACCGCAATACCGACCTTCGTGACGTCATCGTCGTGGTAGACAGTCCATTCCTCGCGGTCCCAGTGATACTTGCTCCAGACATCGCCGGTAGACTTGTCGTAAAAAATTTCCGCATACTCCCCCGTGCGGGAGCCGAGCCCCTTGGTGGCGTTGGAGGCGTTGGCCAATGTCTCCTGCTTGATGTTCCGTCCGTGGGTGTTGATATCCATGTTCTGTTCCTCCTGTTAAAAATGTTTGTTAAAAATGTTTATAGGGCGGACCGAGTGCGCCCCAAGCGTTACTGCTGCCGCAGCGGACGCCATCTTTTTTGATCTGTCTATACATGGCAATTGTAGCACATACGCCGGAGCAGGTCAAGCGAAAGTAAACCGCCGGGCGGTTGTCGTCTTGGTGTAGCGGGCTGCAACCTCGGGTAGCTCCTTTTTAAGGGCGGTTGTATCTACCCTGGAGGATGTAACCGCCTTATAGGTGGCCTTGTGTTCTGACCCCGCCAGGGATTCCACCCCGGCGGCGGTCATGCGCTCTTTTAGCTGGTCCTTGAGGCTTTCCACCATTGCGGCGGCTTCCTCCTGCATCCGGATATACTCCGCAAGCTCTTTCATGATGCTATCAATGTTCATATTGCAACCCCCTTAAAACAAGATAAACAGATTCGAACAACGCCCGATAATGGCGTATAATGCGCCGGTTTCGGTATCTTCGACCAATCCGCCATTGATACCGTAAACCCCGGAAGAATAGCCCACTTTTTCAAGCCTGCGCAGCGTGTAAATATAATCGCTCGGCTTGTTGGTGTAATCCTCAGCCACCCCGAGCCGCACCAGGTCGCGCAGCTCTTTCAATTTATACTTCCTCATTGCTGCACCTCCTTCGATGCTTTGATAAATTTACGCCGTTCCGCTTCTCGCTCTGTTTTACTGATGGCAGAGTTATCAAAGAGAATTTCAAAGCCATCATTTGCAAGGGCTGCCGCCATTTCATAAGGCGAAATGCGGGAGAAGCTGCACAGGTATTGAATTGCGATAAAGCGGAGTCTTCCGGGCGTTGTTGCTTCTGCGGTTCGCATAAGTTGCAATTTGCGGTTTCGGAAAAGCCGGTCTTGGTTCATCATTGCTGCACCTCCTGCCGGGCGATCCGGATCGCAGAATACACGCGGCGGAAAGCCTGACGCAGTGCCCGGGCTTGCACATCGAGCCATTCTTCCCGGCTGTTCGGCCTGCGGTCTCCGTTGCGGGTCTTTTTGAGTTCGGACGGGGTGCAGAGCGCGGCGGCAATGTCTCCATCATACACAAGGGCAGAGCCGCCCCAGCTGTATTCACTCCAGTCCCGCGCGCCGTTCAGCGCTGCGGCCTCGGCGGTGGTCCATGTCTCGAGATCGTCGGCGGAGATATAACCGTCTTTGTAGTATTCCGCGATCTGCTGCAGCATATCCACGGCATAGGCTGTAACGCCCCGGCTCCATGCGCTGCGGTCCTTGCGCTGCTCCAGTGTCTGCTTTACCTTTGCAAGTACCGTTGTATAATCCATTGTATTACCTCCCGGCCCTATGGCCTAATCTCTTGCCAACGGCTGCCGGATGTGGTATACTCTCCGTGCTGGCCTGTTGGCTGGTGTGGGGGCGTTCCCGGGTTGCTTTGGTAGGCTGCCGGGTGCGCCCTCGTCTTGTATGTGCCTATTGTAATGCCCATTAGGGTATTTGTCAATAGTTATGGGCAATATAATGCCCTTAAAATATAGACAATAATTTGTGTGGGTATTTGTGTAATATGCCCATTGTGGTATACCCATATGGGGCAAGCAGGGCAAGCCCTGGCGGCTGTCGATCTCCGGCGGGCATGACCGGGGGCGGGGGATATGCGGCGGAAGCCGGGGGCGGGGTAAGCCACAAAAATCCCGCAAAAAATAAAAAGCCGTTTTACCCCATGTTGTAAAATCCGGCAAAAACAAAAAGGCTATTTTGGGCATAAAACATATTGACACAAATTATGCCGTGTGCTACACTACCCTTACAAGATGAAGGGAGCGATGCACATGAAAGTCGGATATATTCGGGTGTCCACAGAGGAGCAGAACACGATCCGCCAAGAGATACTGATGAAAGACCTTGGTGTGGAGCGTGTCTACATGGATAAAGCGAGTGGCAAGAGCCGCACAGGCAGGCCGCAGCTGGAAGCGATGATGGATTTCGTCCGAGAGGGCGATGTGGTCATTGTTGAAAGCATCAGCCGCTTTGCGAGAAGCACGAGGGACTTGTTGACGCTGGTAGAGCAGCTCACAGAAAAAGGTGTGGGCTTTGTATCGCAGAAGGAATCCATTGACACGAATACGCCGCAGGGCAAGTTCATGCTCACGGTGTTTGGTGCAATGGCAGAGCTGGAACGGGAGCAGACCTTACAGCGGCAGAGAGAAGGAATTGCGGCTGCAAAAGCGGCTGGCAAGTACAAAGGCCGTCAGCCGATAGCAATCAGCGATGATCTGCTTAAAACGGTGCATGAGCAGTGGTACAATAACGAAATTACCACGGCCTATGCGGTTAAGCGGCTTGGTGTAAGCCGGAATACCTTTTACCGCCGGATGTGGGACTACGAGGATTCCGCAGGGATTCCGAGACGGCGTTGATGAATAGAGGGAGGAAAGAAAAATGAAAAAAGCGAATCCTGCCAAGCAGAAGAAAATGATAATCGTATTAGCTATTCTGCTAATCATTACCCTTGCTGTTGCATACAGCAACAAAGATGAGGGCCCTGACGCATCGGGAGATTTCGATGTACAAGGCAGTGAATCTGCGGAAGAACTGTCGGACATTGCAAGTGATGGGATTGCAGAAAGGCTTGTTTCTTTCGGAATGACAGAAGATGAAGCACAGGCCGGCAGAGATATTCTGCGTATGTGTGGAGTGGACTCTATTTCCGGATGTGAGCCAACAGACGCATCGGCATCGGTCGATGGACTTGTTGCATTCCGTGAAGTGGTGGACAAGGACAGAGTGTTATGGTTCACGGTAGACAACCGAGAGATTATTTATGTATCCCTGAATGGAACGGACCTATATGACAAAGACAAGGGTGGGTTCTTGATGACGATAGACGATGTACATGTGCCGGAATCTTCTGTGCCATACAATGTTTATCGACAGTTGCAAGACATGACAGAGACTGTCCTTGACCGATACTTTGTAAGTGCAAAATACTACGACGCATGGGGCATTGGACGCGCAGACGAAAAATACATGGTGCAGTGCGAAGTATATGCGTCAAACGCACTCAAGATGAAATCCTGGGTTCCTGCAAAGGTCTGGTATGAAGATCAAGGAAATGGCGAATTTGTTGTTACTGGCGTACAGATTGATGGAACGCAGTACGAAGTGAAGCCGTAAGGGACCCGAAAAAACCAAATAGAATGGACTACCGATTATTCGGCAGTCCATTTTTTATTGCAGGAGGACGAATGGATTATCGGAAGATTGCGGAGAGCATCAAAAACCGCATAGAGAAAACGCATGACCGGGAAGCCTACAAAGATTTGCTGGCGTTGTGCATTGGGTACGAAGCGGAAGATTTTGCTGCGGCGCACCAGTTAAATTCCGAAGTCCGAAAGATGACCTCAGAGGCACTTCGTAACGGAAACCCAAAAGATGCGGAGTATTTCTACACCCTACATAAGCAGTCAATGCTTTTTGACGCGCCGCATGATTTCGATACCTTCCTGCTGTATGTGGAGATGGACAGAAAGCCGGAGAAGCGGTTTTATGCTCCACGCAGGCGGTATCTAAGACCTATTGTGCAGGGGTATCAAGATGTCCTTGACGGCAAATTGAGGCTGCTGACCATTTCCCTACCGAAAAGAGCCGGGAAAAGCCAGCTGGGAATCAATTTCATCAACATGATTTCCGGGAGAAACCCGGATAAATCGTCACTTATGGAAGGCACGGGCGATGACCTTGTGCGGAGCTTCTACAACGGCTGTCTGGAGTATCTGCAAACGCCCAACGAGTATTTGTTCTACGATGTGTTTCCGGATGCTCCCTTGGTACAGACCAACGCAGACACGAAAATCATCAATCTGCGTTCAAAATCTCGATTCCCTACGGTCATGTGCCGGTCGATTGACGCGCGGCAAGTGGGTTTGTCGGAGGCAACCAATGTCCTGTACTTGGATGACTGCGTGGAGGGCAGAGAGGAAGCGAAAAACCGTCAACGGCTGGATGATAAGTGGGAAGTAATTTCCGGCGATATTTTAGGCCGTGCCATCGAGGGTACGCCTATTGTGGCCACCGGGACGAGATACTCCCTATATGACCCCATAGGGCATTTACAGGAAGAAGCGCAAAAAGGCGGCTGGACATGGAAAGCCATTGAAATCCCCGCCCTTGACCCAATTACAGACGAAAGCAATTATGAGTATGAGCGGGAGGGTAAAAAGGTTTTTACCACCGCTTATTTCCGCGAGCAGAGAGAGCTTCTGAGCGCGGAACAGTTTGAAAGCGAATTCCAGCAGCAGCCATTTGAAGCAAAGGGGCTGCTGTTCAATAAGTCGGAGCTGAACTATTTCTTTGAGCTGCCGGTAGACCGTGACCCGGATGCGATCATTGCCGTGGCAGACACCGCAGAAAGCGGAAAAGACAGTACGGCGATGCCTGTTGCGGCCTTATATGGGGATGAAGTCTACATTGTGGATGTGGTATACGACGATTCCCCCGCAGAGGTAACAAAGCCGGAATGCGCAAGGTGCCTGATTGATAACAAGGTGGGAGACGCACTGTTCGAATCCAATAACGCCGGTATGTATTTTGCGAGAGATGTTGCAGAAATCGTAAAAAACGCCGGATTTAATACCAGCATACGGACAAAAAGGACGATTTCCAACAAGCAGACACGAATTGAGTTTGCATCGGATGGAATCAAGAAGAATTTTTACTTCAAGCATCCGTCCACATACAAGCGAGGGTGTCAATACTGGGGATTCATGCAGGAAGTGACCACCTATGTAAGAAGCGGCAAGGTGGCGCACGATGACGCGCCTGATTCCTTGTCGCTGCTGGAGAACGAAATCCGAAACCGCATCAGCGGCAAGATTGAGATATTCAAAAGACCGTTTTAAGGGGTGACGCTATTGAGACAAATGTTTGGTAGAAAGGTCATTTATTCGGATGCTACCGAGGTAAACGAGGGTAATATTGCAAATATCCTGCAAAAGGCAATGGTTGTCCACGCCGCAAACCGGGCGGACATGGAATATTTATACAAGTACTATAAAGGCGACCAGCCTATCCTTGCGAGAGTAAAGGATGTGCGACCGGAGATCAACAACAAGATTGTCGAAAACCGGGCAAACGAAATTGTGTCCTTTAAGGTTGGCTATTTGATGGGCGAACCTGTCCAGTATGTCAGCAGAACAGCCGATGAAAAAACCGCCGAGATGGTGACAAAACTGAACGATTATGTTTTGTCCGAGGACAAACCGGCAAAGGATAAGGAATTGGCGGACTGGTTCCACATCTGCGGCACGGCTTATCGCATGGTCATGCCGGACACACCGGAAGATGAAGATGAAGCCCCGTTTGAGATTTATACCCTTGACCCACGGTTTTGCTTTGTGGTGTATTCTGTGCAGCTGGGAAATCCTCCCCTTATGGCGGTCAAGTATGTCAAGATGGAAGATGGGACAGTTGTTTTCAGCTGTTACACGAAAGACCACTTCTATGAAGTGACCGACACATGGAAGATTATTCGCAGCGAGCCGCAGATTTTGGGGATTCCCATTATTGAGTACCCGGCAAACCGTGCGAGACTTGGCGCGTTTGAAATTGTTCTGAATCTGCTGGATGCAATCAACAATGTGGAGTCCAACCGCATGGATGGCGTGGAGCAGTTCGTGCAGTCCCTGCTTCTGTTCCATAATGTGCGTATTTCCGAAGAACAATATTCTGCACTGCGGCAGGATGGAGCGATTCAGTTTGAGGATATTGACCCGCAGAAGAAAGCGGAGATCAAGAACCTTGTTACAGAGCTGAATCAAACGCAGACACAGACCCTTGCGGACAATCTGTATAACACGGTGCTGACTATTTGCGGGATGCCCAATAGAAACGGCGGTTCTTCCACCTCTGACACCGGCTCTGCAGTCATCATGCGTGACGGCTGGTCTGCGGCAGAAGCAAGAGCAAAGGATTCCGAGCTGGTGTTCAAGCGTTCCGAAAAAGAGTTTCTGAAAGTGCTTTTGCGGATTTGCAATGACTTGAGCGATTTGTCTTTGAAACTGTCTGCAATCGAGATCAGATTCACCCGACGGAACTATGAGAACATTTCCGAAAAGGCTAATGTGCTGGTAACCATGCTGGGTAACGGGAAAATTGCGCCACAGCTTGCGTTTACGCATTGCGGCCTATTCAGCGACCCGCAGCTTGCGTACAAGATGAGCATGGAATATCTGGAGGAAAACGGAGGAAACAATGGAATTAACGATGGAGATGGTACGGACGATCAACGAAATCCTCAAGAACCGCAATCAAGCGGAGGTGAAAGTGGAGAACGGGAAGATCGTAGTAATCGAAGTGCGTAGGAAAAAGAAATACTGAGTGGGTCTGGCAAGGGCTTGACCGACAGCCGAGGGGCTATCCGAAAGGTTAGCCCCTTTATTTTTTCGATTTACCCGCCGTAAGGTGATAAATGGTCAGGGACGACCTAAAAACGCAAACGGGAGACAACCCGAAAAAAACAGAAAATAGTGCTGAGTGAACAGCCTTGTTAAACGCAGGAGGTAATCAAAATGGCAAAAATCGACACCAATCAGATCAAGGGCTATGCGGAAATGTCTTTGGAGGACAAGCTGAAAGCATTGGAAGCGTTTGAGTATAACGACAATGCATCCGAGCTTGAAAAGCAGAAGGCGGCTGTTTCTAAGGCAAATTCCGAGGCCGCAGAGTGGAAAAGGAAACACAATGCCCTGCTGAGCGAGGACGAGCAGAAGAAGCAGAAGCAGGAGGAGGACATTGCCGCCATGCAGAAGGAACTTGACGAACTGCGCCGAGACAAGACCGTTTCGCAGTTCACAGCCAAGTTTATTGCACAGGGCTATGACGAAAAGCTTGCGGCCGAAACCGCAAAGGCGATGGCTGACGGAAACACTGATAAGGTGTTTGCCAACCAGCAGGCGTTTCTTGAGGCTTATGCAAAGCAGGTAAAGGCCAGCGCAATGCAAGGCACGCCCAAGCCCGCTGCGGGCGCAGGGGCGAATGGTGCAGACTTTTCCAAGAAAGCTGCCGAAGCGCAGAACGCCGGCAATTTTGCGGAGGCGGCGTACTATACCCGCCTAATGAATCAGGACAACAACACACAGTAAAGGAGAATGAATTAAAATGGCAGATACTTTTGCTACCAGCTTCGGAGTGCTGAATTACTCCGGGATGCTCTTCAACAAGGGCAACACCCGCACCCCTCTGTCTTCCATCATCGGAAGCCGGGCAAAAACCACCAACCATGTCGAGTTCGTCACAGGGCAGGAATACAGCTCTGCCGGCGGCACCCAGCCCGCAATCAGCGAGACCGCGTCTCTGACTGCCCCTGATGCAACCGTGGTGACCCGCACCCAGAAAACCAATGTCACGCAGATTTTCCAGGAGACCGTAGGTGTTTCCTACGCCAAGATGTCCAACATGGGCACTCTGTCCGGCGTGAATATCGAGAATCAGCAGGCGAACCCCATCAATGAACTGGATTTCCAGGTGGGCGCAAAGATTCAGAAGATTGCCCGGGATATGGAGTTCACCTTCATCCAGGGCGCATACAACAAGGCCGCGGACGATTCCAAGATCAACAAGACCCGTGGCCTGACCACCGCCATTACCACCAATGTTACCGCTATGGCATCCAAGCCTTTGGGCCTGTGGGATGTAGCCGACATGGTGAAGAAGATTTACGGAGCAAACGCCCCCACAAATGGCCTGGTGCTGTGGTGCGATGCCGTGACCATGTTCCAGATCAATGCGGATGCCGTGCAGAACGGTCTTACCGTAGTTCCTGTTGCTCGCGAAATCAACGGCATTGCGCTGTCCAGCGTAATCACCCCTCTGGGCGTGGTTTATCTGTACCTGGGCGAGTGCCTGCCCGCCGGCACCGCACTGCTGCTGAATCTGGATGTTATCGCCCCTGTGTACCAGCCTGTTCCCGGCAAGGGTAACTTCTTCCTGGAGCAGCTGTCCAAGACCGGTGCTGGTGAAAAGTATCAGCTGTTCGGTCAGGTGGGTCTTGACCACGGCCCCGAATGGTATCATGGCAAGTTCACCGGTATTTCCACCGATTTCACCGCGCCCACCTACAGCCGCAGCGTGTTCATCGCCAATGACGCAAGCAATCCTGTAAACACCAAAGCTGTGACCGGCTGATAAAGGAGGGCGGGAAGTATGACCGAAGCTGAAAAGACCGAGCTTTTAGCTACTATGACAGACCAGCAAGGAAGCGTGCTTTCCGCCTACCTTGCTATTGCTGGGGATAAAGTGCTGCGCAAACTATACCCGTTTGACGACACGATTAAAGAAGTCCCCGAACGGTATCACATGACCCAAGTGGAGATTGCCGCATATCTGCTGAACAAGCGCGGAGCAGAGGGCGAAACAGCGCACAGCGAGAATGGTATTTCCCGCTCCTATGAGGACGGCGATGTTCCGTCTTCCCTTTTGCGTGACATTGTCCCTTATGCGGGGGTGGTGAAATGAGATGTATGGATCGGAACAAATCGGAATTTTGGTATCTCCTGTATGACGGGAAAACTATGAATGTGTCCGATGATGGATATGAAACCGGGCAAATGTCCGTGAAATACAAGGACGCAGTGAAAATGCTGGCGAATATCTCCCCTGCATCCGGTGCGGCGCAGGTGGAGCAGTTCGGACAATTTGTGTCTTATGACAAGGTTATTGTCACGGATGACATGAGCTGCCCTATCAGCGAGGATACTGTTCTGTTTGTAGACAAGGAGCCGGAGTATGACAACGAAAAGCCTCTGTATGACTACGTCGTAAAGCGAGTGGCCAAGTCGCTCAATTCCATTTCCATTGCCATAAGCAAGGTGAATGTATCGTGAAGCATAAGGTTGTTACCACCCTTTCTCCAACCGGCGTGCAGCAGATGATCGATTCCGTTCAGGAATACAGAGAATGGCTAAAAACCGGCTGTACGCTGCTGCTGGAACGTCTTGCACAAGAGGGCTATGAGGTGGCAAGCGCAGGTTTTTCGGATGCCACATATGACGGCACAAACGATGTGACCGTGTCTGTCGAAGATCGAGGGAAAATAAAGGCCGTTGTCGCCGTTGGCGGCACGGTCTTATTTATTGAGTTCGGCACCGGAATAACTTACCCGGATAACCACCCGGAAGCAAGTGATCTTGGTATGGTGCGTGGCATGTATGGGAATGGACACGGAAAACAAACCACATGGGGCTATTACGGAGACCCCGGAACAAACGGAACAGTTGCAGGAGAGAGAGCAAAGGGAACGCTTGTTCTTACACACGGCAACCCCGCAAATATGCCCATGTATAACGCCGTAAAAGAATTGGAGTTACGGCTTGGCGCACTCGTAAAGGAGGTGTTCCGATGATTGATGTGGAACGGATGATTTTTACCCCGATTGCAGAATCCCTACGGAAGAAATTCAAGGGGGTAGCTGTTTCCGGGGCGTATGTAAAATCTCCTCCTGACTTTCCGTATGCAAGCATTGTGGAACAGGACAATTATACAACCACGATCAATCAGGACAGCTCCGACACAGAGCGTTTTGCGACCGTCATGTATGAGGTCAATGTCTACTCCAACAAAGCCGGAGAAAGCAAAGCGGAATGCCGCAGCATCCTGTCAGAAATCGACAAAATGCTGTATGCAATGAATTTCACACGCATTTCCATGACACCCGTCCCGAACATGGATGATGCGTCCATTTATCGCTTAGTAGCGCGATACCGAGCTGAAACGGACGGAAACACACTTTTTAGGAGGTAAATTATGGCAATCAGTACTTACAAATGCTTTCTGATGCAGAAAGCGTCCACCGGGGGTACATGGACGAAACTGGTGGACATCAAGGAGTTCCCCGACCTTGGCGGTGATCCTGAAATGCTGGAAACCACCACCCTGTCTGACAAGATGCAGACCTACATCGCCGGTATTCAGTCTATGGACGGCCTGAGTTTCACGGCGAACTACACCCTGGCCGATTACAAGGCCCTGAAAGCGAAAGAGGGCGCAGAAGCAGATTATGCCGTCTGGTTTGGCGGCACGGAGACCGGCGGTGCTGTTACCCCCACTGGCTCTGACGGAAAGTTTTCCTTCAAGGGCCAGCTTTCCGTGTACCCCACCGGCGGCGGCGTAAACGAAGTAGTAGGCATGAATATCACCATCGCACCCACCTCTGTCATCGCTTTGGATGACAGCGAGTAAGGAGGAATTATGGCAAAGACAATGACCATCGAGCACAACGATGTGAAGTATGTGCTGGAGTATACCAGAAAGTCCGTGGAGATGATGGAGCGGCAGGGCTTCGAGATCGAGGAACTACAGCGAAAGCCCATGACCTATCTGCCCGCCCTGTTCGCCGGTGCTTTTCTGGCGCATCACCGCTATGTAAAGCGTGACGTGATCGACAAGATTTATGCACAGCTGCCTAACAAGGGCGATATGCTGGGCAAACTGGTGGAGATGTATAGCGAGCCTATTGTTGCGCTTATGGATGATCCCGAAGCTGAGGGAAACGCCAACTGGACGGTGGACTGGTAAGCGATACACCGCCCGATAAAGAGGGGGGCAATACCCCCCTCTACGCTTACACGGACAAGTTTTATGAGGTTTTCCCTTATTACCTTGCAATAGGTATGACCTACGAACAGTTCTGGGAAATGGATTGTGAGTTGGTCAGGTATTATCGCAAGGCGGCGAAAATCAAGCAGGACTTGGATAACCAGCAAGCATGGTTACAGGGTGCGTATTTCTATGAAGCCTTGGCGGATGTTTCGCCTATTCTTCATGCGTTCGCAAAGAAGGGCGCAAAGCCCATTCCGTATCGAGATTCCCCCTATCCTGTTGGTGGGAATGACAAATTACCCGATAAAGCGGAGAAAGAGGAGAAAAACGATAACCGTGCAAAGGCAGTTATGGAAATGTTTATGATTGCCAACAATAAGAAGTTCGAGCCGGGAGGTGAAAAGCATGGACAATCTTGAAATCCAAGGGCTTGAGTTCCAAATCAAGGAGAACAGCGATAGTGCCGTTGCGTCTTTAGGACGTCTTGAAAAAGCACTTTCTTCCCTGAAAACGGCCACCTCCGGCGGAGCGTCCGGCCTCAGCGGAGCGTCGAAACAGGTGGATTCCTTTAACAAGTCTCTGAACAACATTGAGAAAACATCAAGGTCTGGTAAGCTTGGAGGTTTTTTCCAGTCGTTGAAAACAACCGGAGTACTGGTTGGAATCAGGATGCTCCGCTCTGAGCTGTCAAAAGCTATCACCGAATCAAATGATTATCAGGAGGACCTAAACCTTTTCACCGCATCAATGGGGCAATACGCAAAAGAAGCCCAAGAGTACGCTGAAAACGTCGGAGAAGTGATGGGCATTGACCCCGCCAAGTGGATGCGAAATCAGGGCGTGTTCAATACCTTATTGACTGGTTTCGGGTCTGTCTCCGACCGTGCCTACTTGATGAGCAAGAACCTTACCCAGCTTGGCTATGACATTTCCTCGTTCTTCAACATCTCCGTTGAAGATGCTATGCAAAAGCTGCAATCTGGTATTTCTGGCGAATTGGAGCCGTTGCGTAGATTGGGCTATGACTTGTCGCAAGCCAAACTGGAACAAACCGCCTTGACGCTGGGAATCGAAAAGTCTGTTTCTGCCATGACGCAAGCGGAAAAGGCGGAGCTTCGATACTACGCCATTATGACGCAGGTCACAACGGCTCAGGGCGATATGGCCCGTTCACTAGAAGCCCCGGCAAACCAACTCCGCATCTTCCAAGCGCAGTTGACACAGGCATCAAGAGCAATCGGTAATATTTTTATTCCTATTCTTCAAAAGATATTGCCAATTGCAATCGCCGTCCTTCGTATTGTACGCGAGCTGGCGGATGCTATTGCAAAACTGTTTCACTTCAAGCTCACGGAGATTGATTATTCTGGCGTTGGGAATCTTGCCAGCGGCGCAGAAGATGCCGCTGCAGGCTTTGACGATGCAACAAGCGCAGCAAAAGAGCTGAAAAAGTCCGTTATGGGCTTTGATGAGCTTAACATTCTGAATGGCAACACTGCGTCCGGGTCTGGTTCTGCAGGTGTGTCCGGCGGCAGCGGTTTTGACTTTGAATTGCCTGAGTATGGTTTTCTTAATGATGTAAGTAAGCAGGCTGATGAAGTCACGCAGAAGCTCAAAAATGCACTCCCGTGGGTTCTCGCTATCGGCGCTGGCCTTTCTGCATGGAGAATTGGGAAAAAATTTGGTTTTAATTTGCAAAAAACCATTGGACTTGCTGTGGGCATTTATGGTGCGCTTACGCTTGTACAGAACATTTTAGATTCGATCGTAAACGGTGTAACGCAAGAAAACATGGCCGGGATGATTTTCGGCATGACGCTTGCCGTGACAGGACTGTATGTTGCTCTTGGGCCGGTGGCTGGAGGAATTACAGCCATCGTTTCCGGGCTTGCTGTTTTGGCCGTTGCGTTTACTGATGCGGAGAAAAACGGATGGAATTTCCAGAACCAAATGCTTGCTATTGCAGGGATTCTTGCGGCAGGTGTCGGGATCGGTATACTGATTGGGTCTTGGATTCCTTTGCTAATTGGGATGATTGCATCCCTGCTTCTTAGCATTACTACGGCGACCGGGCACGGGCAGGAACTTATCGAAGGAGTCAAAGAAACGCTAAAGGGATTTATTGATTTCTTTGCGGGAATTTTTACTGGAGATATAGAAAGAGCTACGAATGGAATCGCTGGAATCTTTAACGGTCTTGGGAAAGCGATTGGTGCTGTAATTGACGGTATAAGAGATTGGTTTAACGGATTGTTGGATTGGATTGACCAGAAAACAAACGGAAAGTTGAAGCCGCTTATTACCGGAATCAAGGCCATTGTAACCGCCGTTTTTGACAACATCAAGCAAACCGTCGGGAATGTAATCAACGAAATTAAGACAATTTTTTCCGGGCTAATCAAGTTTATCTCCGGCGTTTTCTCTATGGATTTTGACAAGGCGTGGGAAGGAATTAAGGACATTTTCAAGGGTGTATGGAACACCATAATCGATCTGCTTAACGGCGCAATCAATATCATCATCAGAGGACTGAACTGGCTCATTAAGCAGATGAATAAAATCAGTTTTGATGTTCCTTCGTGGGTACCGGCCATTGGCGGGAAGTCTATCGGTGTGAACATTTCCTATATCAGTGAGAATGTGCTTCCGCATCTTGCAAAAGGTGCAGTTATCCCGGCAAATGATGAATTTCTTGCTGTGCTTGGCGATCAGACCCACGGGAACAACATCGAAGCGCCGGAAGGCCTTATTCGTAAAATTGTCCGGGAGGAATCCGGCGGTTCCAGCGAAATTCACGTCACTATCGTTCTCGATAGTGTAACTGGGAAGAAATTGTTTGATACGGTGGTAAGGGAGAACAACGCCGTTGTCCGTGCAACTGGGGCAAGCCCTCTTGTTATGTAAGGAGGTCAAATGGCAATTTTAACCATCACAAAGGCAGACGGGACGATTGTCCCGCTGCCTGACCCCAGCGAATATTCGTGGGGTCTACAAGATGTTGATGCAGACGGAACGGGGCGAAACCAAAGCGGAGATTTGTTCCGTGACCGTGTGGCAAGCAAGCGAAAGCTAACTCTATCGTGGCCACCCATGAAAGCCGCTCCTATGTCTACGCTGCTACAAGCGGTTGATGATGTGTTTTTCGATGTAAGTTATCCAGATGCAATGACCGGAACCACAAGGAAAATGACCGCATATGTTGGCGACAGAACGGCTCCAATGTATAGCCTTATTGATGGTGCATATCAATGGAATGGGCTATCTATGAACTTCATCGAGAGGTGAGCCATGCACACTGTAACAGACGCATTTCATGCTGCGTGTTCGGCACCGGGGCGTGAAATTACCAGCAAAATCAATTTCAATGGAACAACAGACCTCCCCGCATCGGAGGTACAGGAGATTGTTGTAACAGAGCAGTTTGGCTCGTCGGACGGCGTGACCATCGGTGCGGCGTTTTCGTCCAGTTGCAAGGTGACGATGTACAAGCAGGACAATCTCCCGCTGAACGGTGCATTTTTTATTCCATCTGTTGGAATCATGGTGGGCGGCGAAGCCCAGTATGTCCAAAAGGGCAAATATTACATCCCCACGGACGGCGTAGAAGAAAGCGGGAAGTTGTGGGTAACTATCACAGGATATGACCGCATGGCCAGTCTGACGGATGATTATGTGCCTACCATTGATTTCCCCGCCACTCCTGTGCAGATTCTCACAGATGTGTGTACGCAAGGAAATGTCACTGCTCCCTCTGTAGCTTTGCCGGATATTCAAATTGCTGCCCCCTACACAGGGTCACTGCGCCAGCAACTCGGATGGCTGGCGGGGCTGATCGGATGCAATGCAAAATTTGGTTCCGACGGCGAACTAAAATTCTGCTGGTACTCTGATAGTATTTCTGTTGGGCCGGAGGTGCAGTATCAGGGAGGACTTAGCAAATCCGCAGATTCCCCGTTTACCATACAAAGCCTTGTCACGGGAACGGAAGAAAACCCCATCACGGTCGGGACGGGTGTTGGAATTTCGGCTACAAACCCGTATATTACCGAAGCTGTGGCGGCTACTGTTTTTGAGAAAATTGGAAACAAGGCAATGATGCCGTGTAAGGTGCAATGGCGGGGAGACCCCTCTACGGAAGCAGGTGACATATTGCACGTTACAGATGTGACCGGCCCAGCCAGCACATTCCCCGTGTACATTATGGAACAGGAGCTGCGCATAAAGGGCGGAATGGTGGCGAATACGACCTGCTATGCGCCGCAGGACAAGCAGTATGTCGTGGAAAGCCCTATTATGCAGCAAGTAAAACGGGAATATTCCGGCCTTGCCAAAGCCATGAAGGATGCCACCGAAAGAATCATAGGCGCAAAAGGCGGATACTGGGAAGTCACGCTGGATGATGACGGTTTCCCAACTGGGTGGATGGTTCGAGACACGCCCACTATGGAAGATAATACAAGGCTGTGGATTATGAACATCAACGGTCTTGGATATTCCAAAGACGGCGGGAAAACCATTTCTGGCGTTGCGCTTACGATGGACGGCGCAGTAAACGCAGACACAATAACGGCTGGGCAGATGTCCGCAGAGCGTGTGACGATCAATGGACAAACTCTTTCTGATTTCATTGATGCAAGCATTGATGAAAATGGACACCCTGTGCTTCGCATTGGATCCTCTGCATCGGAGATTGTTTTGAAGGAGTACAACGACAAGATTGGGTTTTATGACGCAAGCGGCACATTGTTAGCGTACTGGAATAACAACAGCTTTGAACTGGTAGAGCTATCGAAGTTCCGCCTCGGCCCGATGTCTATCGTTGTGCAGCCGAATCAATCCATAAGTTTCGTGGGGGTGACGTGATGCCGAGCATCTACGGAAGCAAATCTAAGGGATGGCAGCTACGCCTTGACTATACGGTCAAGAGCCAGAGCATCGAGAATAACACCAGCGCGCTTGATTTAACCTTGTATGTGTACGACGGTACCGGGTACTCACAAAATGAGTCTGCGAACGAAGCGTATTACATTCTGCAAGGTACAAAAAAGTGGAATCCGTACAATTACCCATCTACCGGTTGGTACAAGCTTGGCGTAAAGTCTATCACTGTTACACATAGTGGTGACGGAACCGGGAAAGTCACGCTTTCCGGCGAATGGGACTGCGGCTTTGATTCGTCCTACACACCAAGGCATTTGACCGTATCAGGCAGTGTTACGCTGCCAACAATTCCAAGAGCATCTTCCGTGTCTGCCGCAAATGGCACAATGGGCGGTAATGTATCAATTACAATCACACGGAAAAATTCCTCCTTTACACATAAGTTGTCCTATAACGCCGGAAGCGGGTATGTCTCTATTGCAACTGGTGTAGCCACATCTTACACGTGGGCAAGCCCTGACAGCATGATAGATGCTACCACAAATGCTTCATCCCGCACGGTGACGATAAAATGCGAGACCTACAACGGAAGCAGCAAGATAGGTGAAAGCACGACAACCTGTGTCCTCACTGTGCCGGAATCCCTCGTTCCATCTTTAAGCGTGGTGCTTTCCGATGCCGCTGGGTATCAGCCGACATATGGATGGGTACAAAACAAGAGCCAGCTAAAAGCCGTTGCCACAAGTGGCGGAGTAAGGGGAAGTACCATCGTAGGTACTGTCATGAAAATTGGTAATGAAAATGCCAATTTGAATACAGGGAATCTGCTTACAAAAAGCGGCTCTGTTGTGGTGACGGTAACTACGACAGATTCTCGTGGCAGAAGCAAGACGGTTACAAACACTATTACTGTACAGCAGTATGCTGGACCGACTATTGCAAATCTCACATACGCAAGAGGCTCCTACACAAGTGGCGTGTGGACAGAAAACAATACAGGCGCAGACATTAAGGTGATGTTCGACCTCACCATTTCTTTGAGTAATAACACCGCCAGCATCTCTTTGAAGATCGATGACGAGAATAGGCAAACCCTTTCTGCGCAAAGCTCCGGCTCAAAGGTTGTTTACATCGCCGGTGTCGGAACAGATACGACCAGAAAACTGACGGTAGTCGCCACGGACGCTTTTTCAAGCAGTTTTACCAAAGAAATGGATGTGGCAACAGTTGAAGTTCCGTTAAATATCAACTTCAACTTGCCGGGAGTGTGTTATGGCGGGGTATCCGAAAAAGAGAAAACGGTGCAATTCAAGTGGCCTATCTTCGCCGAAAAGGACATGGAGCTGAACGGGGAATTGATTTTATCTGATTCCGCAGCGGGAAAACTTCGGCAATTGATGGGCATCCAAGACTACATCATTGAGCAAGGCGTAAGCGGCAACTGGACGTACTACAAGTACGCCTCCGGTTATGCAGACTTGTGGTGGCGTGGGACAGTGACACCTACTAGCTATACTGCTGTGGGGAGCATGGTCTATACCAACATCATCAGCCTGTCAATGCCCTTTGGTGTGACCGGCAACGTAGTAGTCACGGGCAGCGTCCAAAATCTACACATGATCTGCAATACGGATTGGAGCTATGTCGGGGAAACGGTGTCGTTCCGCATGCTTCGTGCAGCGTCCATGACGCTGGGTGCTCAAACCGTATCGCTGCGGGTGACTGGCAAATGGAAAGCATAAAACATATAAGGAGATACCGCATGACAGAAACTATCATTGTTGCACTTATCACCGGCGGCCTGTCGCTGCTGGGGGTAATCATCACCAGCAACAAGACCACCCGTGATGTGCAGGCCAAGCTGGACACGCAGCAGGCCGTCACCGACACCAAACTGGACGAGCTGACACGGGAAGTCCGGGAGCATAACAACTTCGCCCGGCGCGTTCCGGTGCTGGAGGAGCAAATCAAGGTCGCCAATCACAGGATAGCGGATTTGGAAAGACTGCCCAACCGCTGAGCCTCGCAAATCTAAAGTATGAGGAGGGATACCCATGTATCGAGGTACAACGCCCACGCTGACCTTCCGGCTTCCTATTGATACGGGGAGCATCACGGCGCTGTCGCTGGCCGTGGCGCAGGCCGGACAGGTTAAAATCGAAAAAGCATTGTCGGATGTACAGCTGGACGGGAATGTTGTCTCATGCACACTGACGGAAGCCGAGACCCTGTCGCTTACTGCCGGGAGAGGCATTGACGCAAAGATACAGCTTCGGGTGGGCGTAGGCGGTCAGCGCATGGCATCTCAGGTATTCGAAGTGCCGGTGGAGCGTATCTTGCGGGATGGTGCGCTATGATCGATTTTGCGGTAACTTTTTCTCCCGGCGCTGACCTGGAGGTCGATATGGGTCAGGTGATGGAGGTGCTTGCTACCGAGGAGCGGACGGTGGAGCTGTCTATGCCCTCCGGCAATCAAGTCATCCTGCCCACCAGCAGCAAAGGAATGCGTAAGGTGACGATTCAAAAACCGGACACCCTACTGCCCGAGAACATCAAGAAGGATGTGGTGATCGGCGGCGTGACCGGAACTCTGGAGGGTGGCGGCAGCTTCAAGGCAGTGATAGAACGCACGGCTGTCAGCCCTACACTTCCGGGTGATTTGACGACCATTGGTTACAGTGCGTTTAGCGGTTGTCCCAACCTTGCATTAACCAGCCTGCCGTCTGGGGTAACAAGCATCAGTGACTATGCGTTTAATAATTGCCCCAACCTTGCATTAACCAGCTTGCCGTCTGGCATGACAAATATCGGTAGCTATGCGTTTCAAAGCTGCCCCAAACTTGCACTAACTAGTCTGCCGTCTGGAATAACACGCATCGGTTACTATGCGTTCAATGGTTGCCGCAACCTGGCAATAACTAGGCTGCCACCTGGGATAACGAACATTGGTTTCGGTGTGTTTGCTAATTGCACCGGGCTAACAAGTATTACATTCGAGGGAAACCCAAAGACCATCCACTCTTCTGCATTTAACGGGTGCTCCAACCTAACCACCATCTATGTTCCGTGGTCGCAGGGGCAAGTAGCAAATGCTCCTTGGGGTGCGAGCAAGG
>OGQM01000849.1_pt1 | contig 23917 bp, 26 predicted proteins | sample 1553191 | NCBI WGS metagenome assembly OGQM01 (sample SAMEA2579954, study PRJEB22360) | human gut metagenome | biome: human gut; feature: human-associated habitat; material: faeces | place: Denmark | collected 2008/2010 | reverse complement strand
TAAAATCCCTATGACTTTTAAAGGTTGATTTATCCCTATCTAGTTTTATATATTCACTTATTCAAAGTCAAAGACACGATCTATATCCTGTGGGAAGACTTGACGTAGATACAGAAGGCTTGTTACTCATCAGCAATGATGGAAAGTTAACCCATGAAGTATTATCTCCTAAAAAACATGTAGATAAAAAATACTATGTTGAATTTGATGGGACGCTACCAGAAAATGCCGTAGACTTCTTTAATCAACCTATGGAATTTGAAGAATTTACTTCAGCCCCTTCAAAACTAGAAATCTTAGATACAAACAAAGCGTATCTAACGATTCATGAAGGAAAATTCCACCAAGTCAAAAGAATGTTTGAAAAGGCAACCTGCACTGTTACCTATCTTCAACGTATTGAGTTTGGTCCTTTAAAACTCAATGATTTACCATTAGGTGAATTTAGAGCATTAACCCAAGAAGAATTAGATGCCTTAAAAGGCTAAGAAAACCTGAGAGATCATACACTCTCAGGTTTTTTCTTTAGGCACAAAACCGTCTTTTACTTTAAAATCTCACATAAGCCTTTAATACTTTCACTTCATCACAACCATAAGGCTTGATTGTATATTCTTTTATACTTGCAGGAATAATAAAGGTTTCTGCATAATGCACAATGAAAGGTTCAAAATCCCCTTCAATTAATGCACTCTTTCCATCCACTAAATTCAACATATTGACTGTTCTATGTGTTTGATGATATGAACTGTTTTTTATTGTATATCTTCTAGTTTCAATAAATTCTAGTTCATGTAAACCCGTATGTTCGATCTTACAATCATTTCCTTCTTCTTTTACTTCATACGTCGCATTGACCAAATTTTCTTTAACCCAATCTGTAGTACGATCCCATTGAATGACTTGTTTTCCATGTTCAATATGAATAGGTCGAGGAAGTCCATCTAAGCCCAGTCTTTGCCAGTCCCACAATTTAAATGTAAAGATATAAGGTGTTGCACTAATTTCAAGCACCATCGCATTCTTTCCTGAACAATGACAAGTTCCTGCAGGAATCAAGAAATGATCATGTTTCTTTGCCGGAAACTTATTGATATACTTATCGGCATCAAAAACAATTTCTCCTCTTTGTGCTGACTCTAAATCCGAAATCATTTCAGTTGGTTGAATTCCCTCTTTTAGGCCTAAATAAACAACGGCATCTTCTTTGGCATCCAAAATATAGTAACTTTCATCTTGTGTATAACTCATCCCAAAATTCTTTTTAATATATTCCGTTAATGGATGTACCTGCAAAGATAAGTTTTGTCCTTCCATCGTATCTAGAAAGTCAAAGCGAATCGGAAATTCTGCCCCAAAACGAGAATAGACTTGTTCTCCCAATAATTCTTTTGGTTGGTACAACACTAGATCCATAGCTGGAAGTTCTACAATAACTCCATCATAATCAAATAAAATACTGTTCTCTTCAGGAACTCCATCAAAACTCCATGCATAATTTGGCTGATTCACATCTAAGTTACAAACTTCCTTCATCCATTGACCACCCCATACGCCTGGATCAAAGTATGGTACTGTACGAAATGGTTGTTTTGATAATTGATGCAAACTTATCTTAAATGTATCACTTGAAATCATTTTTGGATCATTAGCAGCATTTGTATCCACCACATAATCAAAGCACTCAAAGTATTTTTCTTTGTGCTTATCCGCTATACGCCATTCAATAAAATAGCCACGCTTATATTTCTTTAAGATATCTTCATCATAATTATCTACATTATAATTTGCCATCCCTTTACGATAACGCAATTGAATTTGCCATCTAGCCATATCAAAGTAGACATACACATCGCCATGACTTACTAAACCAGCACCCACTCCATATACAATGACCGATTCTTTCTGTTCTTTAATTTTGTTTTGAGCTTCTTCTAGCTTTTCTTCATCTATAAAATCCACAAGATTACCATAATACATCTTGCCAAACACACGATCATCCGTAAGATTATATTTCATTTGTTCAGTCATGGTTTTGCCATCTTTAAAGATATCATGCATATTGATTTCTAAAGAAAAATTGAATCGTTTAATTAATTCATAGACTTCCTTTTCATCTACACCCAGATAATAATCAAAGACAACAACACTGTTATTATTCATTTTGCTCTTTAATTCATGATAGATTTCATCATACCCACAAAACGCTTTATGATTCTTTATTGTCGTTTTAGGAAAACAATCATATTCCGATTTAAAATTTAGATAACTCATTCTTCCTCCACCTTCAATTCACCATTTTTCTTAAACACTCTTACTGCAAAAGGATGATCCTCTACACGCTTATAATCATGACCCGCATGACTTGGCCACATACATTGCACTTTTAATTCCGTATTACCTGTATTCACAAGGCGATGTGCCAAATGCCCGTCAATATAGTGTACACTTCCACATTTTACTTTTTCTGCATGACAATGATAATCTTCATCCATCAACAAAAGAAGACCTTCACCACCCATGCCACAATAGATTTCATCACAATCTAAATTTTCATGGAAATGTCCACGCGTTACATTACATTCCCCATTCACGCATACTGGCTGCATCACAGTCAGTCCATAACACAATCCATCATGTTCATAGGAGTATACTTCATACATAATTTGATCATCTGAAACACTTGGATCCACACTTGAATAGAATGTTTTAGCATCCGAATACAATTTTGTACTCTTCTTAACATCCTCCCCTTCAATTACACCATTTAAATAATCATGAAATACTTTTGCGTCTTTAATTTCCATAATTGCCTCCTGTTCAATTGTTATAACATTCAATTCTATTATAAATCAATTGTTATAACATCTCAATATTAAGACAACAACAATATTTATAAACCATAGAAAAAGTCCAAAATAGCTCTATTTAAAACTATTTGAACTCATTTTAATCATTCAAAATTGTAGCTATATATAAATCATGAAAAAGATTCATTACATATACGAATACTTACAATCACCTTTATTATTTACTTCTATTAAAGTTCACTCCCCATTTACGTGCAAATCACGTATTTTAGTAATGTACAATAAAATGGATCTGATCTAATGACCAAATCCATTTTTTGCCTTCTGAATACGCAATGTTTTTCCTTTAATTGTCTTTAAATTCTTTAATACAAGTTTTCCCTTATCATTCAAGATATCTACATAAGATTGATGATCTTGTACTTGAATCACACCAATATCATCAACAGTTACACCATCAATTTCGCAGATAGCCCCTACAATATCGCCTGGACGAATCTTCTTGTTTTTTCCTCCATTTAAATAAATTTTAGTAATGCCTTTTCTTAAATCTTTTGATTTATCCACTACCACACGATTGGATTCTTTTAGTGAATCTAAAACATCTAAATCACTTAAATAGACTTCACCCTCTTCTTTAAATGGCAAGTTATAACCTAGATATTCTTCTAGTTTTTCTTTTCGAACTCCATCATATTCATTCACTAAACTTATAGCTAAGCCTTGTTCATCGACTCTTCCACTTCGACCAATACGATGTGTATATGTTTCGACAGGACTAGGCATATCGTAGTTAATAATCATCTCTACTTTAAAAACATCAATACCACGACTTGCGACATCGGTACATACTAAAATACGCACTTTGCCTTTTTTAAAGCGTCGCATATGCGATAATCTTTCTTCTTGCATCATACCGCCATGAATTTTATCTACACTGACTTGATTCTTTTCTAAACATTCATAGACTTCATCCACTCTTGCCTGCGTCTTACAAAAGATCATACAAGATTCTGGTTTCTTTAATGCCAATAAATGAAGAAGGAATAATTCTTTATGTTCTTCATTAACGTGATACGCCTCTTCTAGAATATTTGGCTTATTTGTACTCGTTAGATCAATTTTAGATGGTTTATACAAATATTTCTTACTCATTCTTTGAATCACTTCAGGATAGGTTGCACTAAATAAACAAGTTACATGTTTTTTAGGCATGTACTTTAAAATAGCCTGCACCTCATCTAAGAAGTTCATATTCAACATTTCATCCGCTTCATCCAAGACTACATATTTAATTTTTGAAGGATCCAGTGTTTGTTGTTGAAGATGATCTAAAACTCTTCCTGGCGTACCAATCACAACGTGGCATCTTTGTTTCAAATCTTCCTTTTGAAACTTAAATGGCTGCTTACCAAAAATAGGTAGTGTCTTAATTTTTTTGAAAGTTCCAATACGATCAAAATCTTGTTGAATCTGTAAAGCTAGTTCTCGAGTTGGAGTAAGTACCAACGCTTGTGGGCTTCTTTCATCAATTTCTAGATTTTGAATGATAGGAATCGCAAAAGATGCCGTTTTACCACTTCCCGTTCTTGACTTAACAATACAATCTTTTCCCGAAAGAATATTGGGAATGACTTGTTCTTGTACGGGCAATGGTTTTTCATAGCCTAATGTATGTAAGGCTTGTATAATATTTTTATCTAAATTCATTTGTTCAAATGTCATATTTTTATCACCTATAGAATTATACCATGTTAATATTATTTAACAGAAACAAAAACTATTATGCGCTACAATAAGAGCATGAAATATAAAACATTAGTGATGAAACAGATCGATCAACATACATATCAATATAGTATGAATGCGCCTTTAGATAACTTGAGTTCTATTCTATCTTTTGATGAAGAAATATTAAAAGTGAATTTCGGTAATGAATTGGAATATGCCCTAAATTGTAAAGTCTTAAAAGATGGATTTTTATTAGAACCAAAAGAAAATATGACACTTACTGAATGGGCACCTTTTTTCGCATTATCTTTAATTTTGCAGTACTACAAATCATTTAGAAATCTACCTCCCATTTTAATGAGTGTAGATAAGGAAACACAGGAAAAATACTCTCAGGAAGAATTAATTCGAAACTTATTTCAATAAGTTTCATTTTTTTATGTAATAATTTTCATAATAGCGTATAATCAAAATGAGGTGAACTATTATGAATATGACAACATTGAACACGCCGCTTCCAGAAGATTTAATGAAATTAAAATGGAATGGGCAATTTAAACTGATGCAGGAAATGATTGATTTACGTCTTCAAAAAGATATTCCTGCCAAACTAAAGGAGCGTTTAGAATTAGAAAAAGAATTGATTTCTCGTCTTCCTGAAGATTTTACGTATTCAAAAGAAGACGCTATCGAATTATTAAAGTCTAAAATTTCCGATTTTAAAGATGAAGAATTTGATGAATTATTTAAAGACAATGCGTTTGAATGGATCTTCATTGAAGGAAAAATGTATTTAAAAGACAATTTCTTTGAAAACCTAATTAAAGTGCGTAATGCTTATAAAGATCGTTTAATTGAAAAAGATGGTGCTGCAAGTACTTTATTAGACGACGTAATGCATAAGATGAAGGAAGAAAAGGATGTTTACTGCAAGATTCATGTCAAGACAAGCTTGAAGGTAGATCCTACATTTGAAAAGCCAGGAAAAACAATTCGTGTATGGCTTCCTATTCCGAAAGAATATGCGCAGGTTGAAGATTTTAAATTATTAAATACATCTCATGAAGTTCTAGTCAACGATAACAGTGTAGATCAAAGATGTGTATATATTGAAAAGCCATATGAAAAAGGTGAAGAATTCAGTGTAGAATATGAATTTATCAATCACATGCACTATGAAGAATTAGACCCAAGTATCGTAACAGATGAACATCCAGATACTTGTCTTGAAGAATATGCGCCACATGTTGTATTTACAGATTACTTAAAGGATCTAGTTAAAGAAATCATTGGTGAAGAAACAAATCCATTATTAAAGGCAAAATTGATCTATAACTATATCACAACCCATGTCACATATTCTTATGTACGTGCTTATGCGACTTTACCATGTATTCCAGAATATGTCACAACAGGATTAAAAGGAGATTGTGGTTTACAAGCATTGACATTTATTACTCTATGTCGTATTGCGGACATTCCTGCCACTTGGCAAGCTGGACTTTATACAACGCCTGAAACCATTGGTAATCATGACTGGGCACGATTCTATGTAGCTCCATATGGATGGTTATATGCGGATTGTTCATTTGGTGGTGGATCCTATCGTGCTAAAAACTTGGAAAGACAAGATTTCTATTTTGGACATTTAGATCCATTTAGAACACCATGCTCATCAAAATTCCAAGGTGCTTTTGTACCAGCTAAAAACTTCTTGCCAAATGATCCATTTGATAATCAAAATGGTGAAATGGAATATGTAGATGAAGCGATTCCGGCAAAATATATTATGAAAGAGACAGAAAAAATTGAAATCTCTCTTTTAGAGGGTAAAAATGCATAGGCCTATTATTGGTCTAACTTGTAATGAATTGGATAAAGAAAATCTTCCTAAACAGTTTATCAATGAAGCCTATATCAACAGTGTTATTCGTGGTGGTGGTTGTCCAGTCATTCTTCCCATCACAAATGACTATGATACAATTGAAGCTCAAGTCAATGTATTAGATGGATTGATTGTGACAGGTGGAATTGATGTAAATCCTATGATTTATAATGAAAATCCAGAACCTTTACAAAGTAATTCAAGTTTAGATCGTGATTATTATGAAATGCGAGTATTAAAATACGCCAACAAAAAACAGATTCCTATTTTTGGAATCTGTCGTGGCATACAGATGTTGAATGTCTATTTTAAAGGATCTCTATATCAAGACCTATCTTATTGTAAAAGAAGCGTGATCAAACATGCGCAACAAGAAAAAAGAGAAAATCCAAGTCATAAGATCCATATTGAAAAGGATAGTTTTTTATATTCTAGCTTAGGTGATGAAGCTTATGTGAATAGTTTTCATCATCAAGCCATCAAGGATTTAGCACCACACTTTAAAGTAGTAGCTAAATCGAGTGATGGAATTATTGAAGCCATTGAACATGAGTCTCTTTCCATTTATGCCGTACAGTTTCATCCCGAAGCCATGTCCCATAAATATGGTGAGATGCAAAATATCTTCAATGCCTTTATTAAAAAGTGTGAGGTAAAGTAATGCGTATTCAAGAAAACTTAGAAAAATCAAAATATGAGGCAGATGGAAGCCTACAAATTCAAGGAACAACCATTCCTTATCATACAATTTGTGAAGACAATTTCTTCGTGGATGAAGAAAACAATCCAGTCGCATCCATATTTAGTTATGCCTATTTTAGAAGTGATATTCAAGACAATTCAAAACGTCCAATCTTATTTGTTTATAATGGCGGTCCAGGATGTGCTAGTCTTTGGCTTCATATGGGATTGTTTGGTCCTAGAATTGTAAAATTAGATGATGAACTAAACCTTCCTACAGTTCCACCTTTTGAATTAGAAGACAATCCACATTGTTTATTAGACTTATGTGATTTAGTCTTTATCGATCCCGTTGGAACTGGACTAGGTCGTTTAATTCAAGAAAAGGCAAGAAAAGAATTTTATGAAACGCATGGCGATGTTCGAAGTGTTTCTAAATTCATTGAACAATTCTTAGCACGCTATAATCGTAGAAATTCACCTGTATTACTAGCTGGTGAAAGCTATGGTACCGCAAGAAGTGCCTTACTTGCAGGAGAACTTATGGGTGCAGGTCCTGAAAAAGCCGATACGATGGGAATCAGTGTCAGTGGTATCTTCTTACTTGGAAGTTACTTTATTGAAAAGCTTCCAGTTGAAGCAAGTGCTACCGACTTAATCACAATGGCTGCCACAAATTATTTCCATAACCCAAAGGAAAACATTTCACAAAAAGACTTTATTGATGAAGCCTTTACATTCGCATCTACTGAATATGTTACAGCCTTATTTTTAGGAGATGCCTGCCCGAACAAAGAAGAAATCGCAGATAAATTAGCCTATTATTCGGGTATTGATCAAACCTATTGGTTAAGACACCATTTACATATGGATATGCAGAAAGGTTTTGCGCATAAACTATTAGAAGATAAGGGTTTAGCTTTAGGATTCTATGACGGTCGTTATACATGGAATGATGATCCAGAAATCATGGAAGCCAATGTCATTGCGGATGACCCAGCCATGGGACAATATACACCTGCTTTCCAGACTGCCTATGGATTGATGCGCCAGGAATTAAATATCACAAGTAATCGTATCTCAAAAGGCCTAGTCTTTGATGTAAATATGACATGGAATCGTGAATTCAAAACAAGTCCTGCCCAATCCTTAGCTGGATGTATGCGAAGAAACAAACAGATGAAAGTCTTCTTTGCCTCTGGTCTATATGATCTTTGTACAACCGCTGGAAATGCCAGATATTTAGCTACACACTCTAATTTAGATCCAAATCGAGTAACCATTGGTGAATATCCAAGTGGTCATATGGCGTATCTTGGTAAAGAAAGCTTTGATCTATTAGCCAAGGATATGCGTGAATTCTTTGAAAGTTGTATTTAAAAAGGAAACCACAGTTTCCTTTTTTTATTTATACTTCTTCAACATTTCTAGCTTAAGATTCAATAACTTTTCACTTAAGTCTACATAATATTCTTGTGGATATACAAAACGTTTGATTTCATCCCAAATTGTAGCAAGTTCCTTTTCGCTGTATGCACGAATTTCTTCTAGAGTTGGAAGATCATAAACAAGCTTACCATCTTTAAAGATTGGCACTAACATATCACGTACTGTATATGTGTTGGCTGGAATCACTTTGTATTTCCAACGTGACATTGGATGATAGATGGTTAGATCTTGCGTTGTATCAATCACTTCATCTTCTAATGTCAATAAATCGGCAATGGCCATACCTGTTTCTTTATCCATAATACGATTTAAATTCTTCATACCTGGATTTGTCACTTTTTCAACATTATCACTGATTTTGATTTTAGGAATGACTTGACCATCTTTTTCAATCGCCACCATTTTATAAACACCACCAAAGACAGGTGAATTCTTTGAACAAATCAAGTTTTCACCAACCCCAAACGAATCAATTTTAGCACCTTGTTGATGAATCAAAGATTCAATGACATATTCATCTAAGGAATTGGATACAACGATCTTACAATCTTCCATACCCGCTTCATCTAACATCTTACGAACTTTTTTAGAAAGATATGCCATATCTCCACTATCAATACGAACACCTTTTAAACGGTATCCATTGGGTTCTAGATAATCCTTGGCTACTTTAATGGCATTCACAATACCTGATTTTAAAGTAGAATATGTATCAATCAATAAAGTACATGCGTTTGGATATGTTTTGGCATAATACATAAACGCATCATATTCTGTATCAAAACTTTGAATAAATGAGTGCGCCATTGTTCCTAGTACTGGTACACCAAATTCTTTACCTGAATATGTAGTAGCACTTCCTGCACAACCTGCAATATAAGCTGCTCTAGCTCCTAGAATAGCTGCATCAAAGTTATGTGCTCGACGTGCACCAAATTCCATTACGGCTCTACCTTCACTGGCTTGTACAATACGACGTGATTTTGTCGCAATCAAAGTTTGGTGATTGATAGCCAAAAGTAATGCCGTTTCTACAAGTTGTGCTTCAATAATTGGTGCTTTGACACGAACCAATGGTTCATGAGGAAATACTGGTGTTCCTTCAGGAATCGCATAGATATCTCCTGTAAAACGTACAGTCGATAAATATTCTAAAAATTCTTCACTAAATTGATTTAATGAGCGTAAATAATCAATATCTTCTTTTTCAAAACGCAAATTCGAAACATAGTCCACAACCTGTTCTAAACCTGCAAATACACAATATCCCCCATCATCCGGATTTTTACGATAGAATAAGTCAAATACGACTTCTTTGTCTTTATTATCATTAAAATAACATTGACTCATTGTTAGTTCATAAAAGTCCATGACTAAACTTAAATTTCTCTTATCTTTCATTTTATAATCTTTACTCCCTTACTTCAGAAACAACTTGAATACCATTCATTTCCATCATTCTAAATGCGACATCATTAAAGAATGTAGCTTCATGTATCTCTGGTATATGATAGGTTTCTGTACAGTTTTCAACTACGATAATACGATATTCATTCATATTGTGTTCATTGAACCAAGTATTTAAACTTAATACAAAATGAAGCACACAAAGATCTGTACAACAACCTGTCACAATTATATCACGATAATATTTCAAATCTGAATTTAAAAACTCTTCAAATTCAGGTGCCATAAACGTATTCGTACTGTTCTTCTTGATGACATGTTTCACAAACGGCTTTAAAGAATCAACTACTTCAGATTCTTCACTTCCAATTACACAATGTGCTGGAAACGAATTGAATTCACGCGTCTTTGGTGGATGTGAATCACACACAAAAACATTGTTGCACTCTAAAAGAGTTAAAAGATTTTCAATATTCTTTTCTATGTCGCCAATAGCTTCATCATGAAGTGGACCTATATTCACAAATCCTTTTATCATATCTACTACAAATACTACGGGGTCATTTAATTCATTTTTTTGAATGGGTTTATAATTCTTATTTTCTAAACGTGCCATATATACCTCTAAACGAAAATAAGAGTTCTACACAGAACTCTTATTCTTCAACATCTTTGTTTGTTCTAAACTCCTTTAATTTCTCTTCAAGCATTGATTTGAATTCTGGATTTGCCTTGATATAAGCTTTGGCAGCCTCTTTCCCCTGTCCAATTTTTTCTCCCTCATAACTGAACCATGCCCCTGCTTTTTTTACAATATTAGCATCGACACATAAATCTAATAGTTCACTAATATAAGAGATTCCTTCACCATACATAATTTCTAATACAGCGGATTTAAATGGAGGAGCTACCTTATTCTTAACAATTTTAACTTTTACTTTATTTCCTACAATATCCGTACCATTTTTAATGGCATCTGCTTTACGAATATCAACACGTACAGATGAGTAGAATTTTAAAGCACGACCTCCAGGCGTTGTTTCTGGATTTCCATAGATAACACCTACTTTTTCACGAAGTTGGTTAATAAAGATAGCTGTACAATCATTTTGATTCATAGCACCAGCAAGTTTACGCATTGCCTTTGACATCATACGAGCCTGTAATCCAACTTGATTATCTCCCATTTCACCATCTAATTCAGCTTGTGGAACTAATGCAGCTACACTATCTACAACAACCAAATCTACAGCTCCACTCTCTACAAGCATCAACATAATGTCTAATCCTTGTTCACCTGAATCTGGTTGAGACAAGATCAACTCATCAATGTTAACACCTAAATTTTTTGCGTATACAGGATCAATTGCGTTTTCTGCATCAATAAATGCGGCACGCCCACCCTTTTTTTGAACTTCTGCAACGGCATGTAACGCAAGTGTTGTTTTACCACTGGATTCCGGACCGAAGATTTCAATAATTCTTCCTTTTGGGTATCCGCCAATACCCAAGGCATCATCTAAAAGTAAACTTCCTGAAGGAATAGGTTCAATGTCAACAGCCGCTCTATCGCCTAATTTCATGACAGAACCTTTACCATATTCCCTTTCGATTTCATTTAAAACATCACTTAAAAGTTTATCTTTATTTGTTTCTACTTTTTCTTTTGGCATAAATTCTCCTTTTGAATTATTTGTATCAATATATCTATCATTTGCATAACAACATGTTCTCTAACTTCATTTCTAGATAAGCCTGTACATTGAAAGCCATATACATGAACTGATTTTTTAGAGGCGATTGCACAATATACTCTTCCTGCTGGTTTTTCTTCCCAAGTATCCGGTCCAGCATTCCCGGTAAAAGAAATACAATAATCCACATCCATAATTTCTCTTGTATTTTTGGCCATAGCATAGGCACACTCTTCACTGATTACACCATGTCTTTGAATTAAGTTCACATCCACATGAGCTAATACACTTTTCATTGGTGTAAAATAAGTCACTAAGCCACCTTTTAACATGGCGCTTGCCCCAGGTATTGAAGCAATCGTACTCGTAAATAAACCAGCTGTTAAGCTTTCACAGCTAGAAATTGTTAAATGATTTTTTGTACATAAAGATACAAGTTGTTTTGCGTCATTCATTACATCGTCTCCAAAACGTATTTTTTTAATTGATTGAAATAAATGAGTCCACTATATAAAGAAGCCGCTGTTGCTGCCCACAACAATATTTGATCCATACAAATACCCATATAGACAAATGGCCAATCTTTCAACAATAAGAATACAAGTGCAAACATTTGTAGTACAGTTTTTAACTTTCCAAAAATCCCTGCGCTGACAACTTCGCCTGAATTTGCAGCACTCATTCTTAAACCATCAACAATTAAATCTCGCGCGATCATTAATAATACGGCAATAACGTTTGCCTGATGAAAGTAAACCATCAAAATCAATACAGTATTCACTAACATCTTATCTGCGATAGGATCAGCAAATTTGCCAAAAGAAGTAATCCAATTATTCTTTCTTGCCAACATTCCATCAAAAAAATCAGTAATGCTCGCAACCGCAAAAATCACAAACGCAATCACATCACGAAGTGCTAGACCACTTGTTTTGTCAATCACACATACGGTTGGATCCATGCAAAGATATACAGCTACAACTACAGGAACCAATAAAATTCTAATAATCGTTAGTCTGTTCGGTATATTCATCTTGGCCATAGTTATAATCCTCCCCTTGTGCATAATATTCATTAGAGTAATCATAATAGTTGTCATCATATTGTGAATACTCTTCTTTTTTCGCATTTGGATTTCCTTCTCCAATTTGTAAAGTAATTACAGCAGGTTCTCCTTCTTGCCATCCTGTTTTATCAAAAGAAATCTCTTTTCCTCCAACTGTAATTGAGTTGTCTGAATATGTTTCTATGCTGATTTCAAAAGTACAATTCTCAGATAACTCTAAACTTTGCGTAAATGTACCCGTATATACTTTTGAACTATCATTGATTACTGTGTCATCTTTAGTCACAGTGATTTTAGATTTTGTTGGAAGTGTTATACTCAAATCTAATGTTTTTACATCCGATTGAATATTTGAAATTTGATATGCATTGGTCTCATCGCTCATTTTTTCAACAACCAAAGCCTCAGCTTCCTTTGCCTTTTTACGCTGATTTGCCAATTTGTTAGTTTCTTCCTCTTTCTTTGAAAGCTGTTCTTGACGTAAAGCTTCTTGCGTTGCTAATTTTTGATTAGAAATTGCACGAAGCCCAAAATTAATAACAGATAAAACGCATAAACACACGATTCCAATCAGGACAAGCACTTTGATCAATTGCGATTGATTTGTACTTAATGAAGAACTTGTACGGCTCACATGTTTTTGAAACCACGATTTTTTCTTTTTCTTTGTTGACTTTTTGGTTTTTTGAACACTAGGCATTTGCTGCACCATACGTCTTTGTGCCATGGTCAAAGCCATATCTCTTTGATGAGCAACTTCATTAATATCCATATCCACTTCATCTGCAATTGCCTGCCAATTAACACCAATCGCATCTGAATATGCATGTACAAAATAACGAACAAAAGAAAAGTCATCGGAGAATACATCTAAGTTATGTTCTTCGATTGCTTGTATATATTGAGGCGCTAAACGCGTCTGATTTGAAACATCCTGAATGGAAAGTTTTAGGTTTGTACGACGTTCTTTTAAGATGTGATAATATGCCACTAAAACTCCCCCTTTGAAGCTTATTATAACAAATAAACGGAAAGAATACCACGATGTGGTATAATTATTTACGAAAGGATGAATAAAATGTCACAACTTAATTTTTCAATTGGAACTTTTTCACAATGCATGAGTTTTTCTCCTCAAAATATCAAAATCGATAATTTTGAAGACTATACACTCTATTGTATTGACTGCGAAAATGTTCAGCAATTTGATATTAAAACACTTAACGCAACAAGTCCTAGCGTTTTCTTTTTCTTTGGAAATTTTGAAAAAATAGGACAAAAAGCATGGCAACAAATCTTTACGATTGCCAAGGATTTTCCCAATTCCTATTGTTTTAACACTCATCAAAGTCAAAAGAATTTTGCGGACATCTATTGTGCGACACTACTCGGTCAAGTTGTTGCCAATGTCGTACCTAAAAAAATTCTTCTTGTCACAAATGACCAAGGGTTTCATGGTATTAAACAAGCTTTAATGTTTCAAGGCAAAGACATCGATATTGAAATCTTACAAACAAGAGATCCATTCTTATTACCGTTAAAAGAAGATCAGCCAAAAACAGTTCAAAAAGTAAAGAAGCAACAATCCAACCAAAAACCAGATGAGGCTAGTGATGAAGAAGTTTTAGAAGCCTTAAAAAAATATCCTAAAATCAATACACGCTATGCATCGATTGATGATTTAAGCAAGTATTTAATGCCTATCTTAGCCAACAAACAAAAGAAATGCAAACTTTCAAAATGGATTGAGAGTGATTATGCAAAAAAAGTGGGTAGATATAAAAAAGATTCGAAAGGAAAATATTATAAACTAAAATGATAAAAACAATATATTTAGCTGGTGGATGCTTCTGGGGTGTACAACATTACTTTGATCAATTTGACGGAATCTTAAAGACAACAGTTGGATACGCAAATGGTAATACAGAGAATCCAGAATATAAAGATGTTAAGGTAGGACTTACAGGTCATGCAGAGACTTTAAAAATACAATACGATAGCACACTTATCTCACTTTCTAAAATACTAGATTTATACTTTGATATTATTGATCCAGTATCTATCAATCAGCAAGGTGAAGATATTGGTATTTCCTATCGTACAGGTATTTATTATGTGGAAAAAACGGATTTAGATATCATTCAAACTAAATACAACGAAATCCAAAAGAAATATGATTCAAAATTAGCTGTTGAACTTGAACCGCTAAAAAACTTTTTTAATGCCGAAGAATATCATCAAAAATATCTAGACAAAAATCCAGGTGCTTATTGTCATATTCCTGCATCAAAATTTAAGAAGGGACTTTAATTAGCCCCTTCTTTTAATGTACTTCCTGCAACATATCCAGTTGTCCATGCGATTTGCAGATTGTATCCACCTGTTTGTGCATCCAAATCTAAAACTTCTCCCGCAAATTTTAAACCTTTAATTTTCTTAGTCTCCATTGTCTGAGGCTGAATTTGATTTGTCTTGATTCCGCCAACAGTAACCATGGCTTGTTCAAAGCCGGCAAAATTTACAATTTCAAAGCTTAAACACTTCAACAATTCACTAATACTTCTCCTTTGTGCTTTTGTTGTTTCATTGGCTTTTAAATTAACATCAATATTTAATTGATTCATAATATATTGAACCAATCGCTTTGGAATCATCATTTCTAATATATGTTTTAATTGTTTATTTGAAAGACTGCTCATTCTCTCTAGCAAAAGAGCATCAACTTCATCAACTGATTTATTTGGAATCAAATCCAATATAATTCTTTTGGGATCTTTGTTGATAACATAACTTGACATTATCAAAATGCCAGGTCCACTTAAACCTTCATGGGTAAATAAAATATCACCGCATTCTTTATAAAGAAACTTTTTATCTTTTTTTACCTGAATTCCAACATTAGACAAGGACAGACCTGCCAAATCAAAGTCTTCTCTAGTTTGTAATGAAACCAATCCAGGATATAGATTACTAACTTTTATATCCAATGCTTCTGCCCATTTATATCCATCTCCACTACTTCCTGTGGATACAAATGATTTTCCTCCCGTTGCGACAATGACTACATCAAATGAATATGTTCCTTTATCCGTTTTGATTCCAACAACTCGATTCTCTTCAACAACTACATTTGTACAAGCTTCATCCATATGTAGGATGACATTGTTTTTACGTAAAAGTTCTACAAACAATAAAACAATGTCTTGACTTGAATTTGAACCTGGAAACATACGTCCGTGATCTTCTTCAATCGTAGGTAAACCATTGGATTTTAAAAATTTGATCATATCTAAGTTAGAAAATTGTGAGAATGGGCTATATAAGAATTTTTCATTGTGCACAACATGCTTAAAGAATTCATCTTTTGAACAATTATTCGTCACATTACAACGCCCATGACCTGTGAGTTGTAATTTCTTACCCAATTGCTTGTTCTTTTCAAACAATTCAACTTGATGCCCTTCTAAACGAGCTGTATAAGCAGCCATTAAACCGGCAGGTCCTCCTCCAATTACGCATACTTTTAGCATAGGATCCCACTTTCTTCTAAATAAATAGCTAAACCATCATGCTCATTATCCTGTTTAGTGATGGCATTAGCACAAGCTTTTGTATCATCCGTACCATTGATCATACAAACACCGCAACCAGCCACTTTTAACATGTCATTATCATTGGATGTATCTCCAAAGGCCATGACATCATTTATATCTATATCATTGAGTTCGCATATTTTTTGTAGTCCATACCCCTTATTGATTCTTTTATCACAAAATTCAAGTAGTGTGGATTGTGTTTTAAAACCATGATAATAAGGATTTGGATGTTCTTTTACCCAAGCTTCTGCCTTAGGCATATCCTCTTCTTTCATACGGAACATGATTTTTGCGTTTTCATGTGCATAGAAATCTTCTAATTTTACAATTTCCAATTCTTTATGCGATGTAGAAGCCGAATGAATCATCCAATCATCAATATGAACACAACGAATCTTTCCATCCCAATATATCATTGGATTACATTTGACAACTTTCATGATTTCCATGGTTTCTTTTAGCCATTCTTTTTGCATCATGAAATAACTGTAGAATTTTTGGTGCACTCCATCCCAAAGTTCTGCACCATTCATTCCTACCACAAAGTCAAAGTCAAAAGGTAAATCCCAATACTCTTTATTTCGTTTTAATTCATCGGCCGGACGACCTGAGGCAATCCCAAAATAAATGCCTTTTTCATGAAGCTGAATTAAAGCTTTCTTCGTTCTAGGTGTTAATTCTTTTTTCTCATTGACTAATGTAGCATCAATGTCACAAATAACTAATTTTGTCGTCACTTTAAATCCTCCAATTCATAAGTAAATCCTTCACCATCGACTTCATGAACACTATTCACGATAATAAACGCTCTTGGATCCACCTTCATGATTTCATGTTCTAAATTCGAATACATTTTTTGTGGAATAACAATCATCAATACAGGTTTAGATTCATTTGTATATCCACCCTTACCTTCTAAAATAGTAACTCCACGTTTCATTTTGTCTAATACATGATTTTTAATTTCAATCCATTGATCTGAAATAACCATACAGTTGATTGCTGTACTTGAACCAATCAAAATTGTTTTATCAATCGCAAAACCAGATGTAAATACTGATAAAACTCCAATCAAGGCTGGTTCTACACCATAAGTAGACATACCTAAAAGTACAGTTAACGCGTCAATGATCATTACGGAATTTCCTGAAGAAATATGCGTATATTTATGAATCAACAAGGCTGGAATATCCATTCCTCCTGTACTTGCGTTTACTCTAAAACATAGTCCTAAGCCAATACCTGAAATCAACCCACAATAAATACTTGCCAACATGGGTTGCATCACAAATGTATCTTTTGGAAATAAAGTTGTAACATAAGTTAATGTTGAGACAAAAAACGAATAACTAAATGTTGAAATCAATGATTTCAATGCGAATGCCTTTCCTAAAAAAATGGCTCCCACAATATAAAGTCCAATCATCAATATGTTGATCAACCATACCGATGGAATAAATGGCAACAACGGTTTTAATGCCACTGCCACACCGGCTACGCCTCCAGTTAATGTATTATTTGGTAAAACAAAAAAAGCAACGGATACTGCCACCATAAAATTTCCTAATAATACAACCAATACATCTTTTACATAATTTGTTTTTTTCATATAAACCTCCCCAAACGCCATCTTTATTCTATCAAAAAAGAAGGCTTTATGAAACAAAAGAAAAAGCTGGATATCCAGCTCATCTTTATAACATTTCTTTTGCGGTCTGTGTAATTAAATCAAATAATTCAATCACTTCTGGTTGTTTTTCATAACCAATCTTTTCAAACAATTCATCTACGATTTTTAAAATCTTTTCATGTTGTTTCTTATATATTTTAATCATCGAATCATTTAATGTAATATAGATTTTACGCGTATCCTGTTCACTACGAATACGTGTAATCAGTCCCTTTTTTTCCATACTTGTAAGTGTACGATTCATCTGCGATTTTTGCATGCGCATATAGTTGCATAAATCCGTTGCGGTTACATTTAAATCTTGATTTTGATATAAATATCGACAAATCATGGATTCATTATAAGGTAGATCTGGAGTGATTCTTTCATTATTGATAACAGTTGTCATTTGAAGCCATGCTTCTAATACTTGTTCATTCTTTTTCATAATTTTATTCTAGCACAGAAATTGTGTATTTCGCATCATAATTTTCATTCACACAAATCGTTACCTTTTTGTTCTTTAAATCATATACACAAGACCATTGTGTCTTTGATATTTTTCCCTGTTTGTTTTTATGTGCTTCTTGCGAACAATCGGATAAAAGTTGCATAGCCTCATGTTTGGATAGTTTTCCATTTGTGGAACTTAATTTTTCATCAATAATTTGGTAACGGTCTTGGCCAAAATTAAATTCTGCATCGGGTTGAGTCAATAAGAAATTTGTGGCACACTGATAATTCTTGTCTGGATATACAACCTTCATTTCATCATCCACATATTCTACAACAACACTCTTTCCAGAAGCATCACAAATTTGGAAGTGATAACAACTATTGGCACTTGAATGCATGTCATAAGAAGATAATAATTCTAATGCTTCATCCACATTTTTCGCCTTATCTAACATCAAACGAATGGCTGTTGTCGTTGTGATATCCACCTTTTTTGTATTCTGATTTGTTGGTTTTGTATCAATCAACAATACGCCAACCGCTAATCCTTTTTCATTCATTCCATCTAGTGGTGCATAAGGGGCTGCCAAAGTTACTAATGAATCTTTTAATGTATCTGGTAAATGTTTTTCATTATATCCTACAAAGCCTAAATTCACCATGGATATAGAGGCATACCCATTTTTAGGTTTCGTCTTCACTAATACACTTGGCGAATAATCCATATCAAAGTTTCGTCCAAACAGATATCCTGAATCTTTATTTTGTGCAATAAATGTAGAACAACCTAAATCTGGAATATCAATACTTAATGGTAACCCCTTCATTACGTGATTCACCACAAATTCGACAAGCTCTTTATCATTGCTTGCACCTTTTTCTAAAAACTCATCCAATCCATAATCCGCACTATAATCCATTGTATACATTGGATAAGCATCGATTTTTTTTAATGATTTTAATGAGCTATATTCCTTGTGAAACAGACAAACAATGCCTATTCCACAAATCAATAATAAACATAATATAGTAATTCCTATTTTCTTTAATACTTTCATACATACTCCTTTAGTTCATTTTGTGAACTATTAAAGTATACAATATTAGTTTACATTGTCAACCATAAAAAATAGAGATGAAACTAATCATCTCTACGTCCTAACAATCGCAAAATGTATAAGAAGATATTCAAGAAATCTAAATATAGTTGTAACGCCATATAAATCGATATCTTTTCATCTTCATAGCCATCCAACATATAATTCATTTTTTGTATGTCCCAAGCCGTAAGTCCAGTAAATAATAAGAGTCCAATCACGCTCCATAAGCGTACATCCATGCCAACTCTAAATATCATGAAGAAAAATTGACTAAAGATCATCGCAATCAAACCAATCAAACAAATGTTTCCCACTTTACTAAGATCCATTTTAGTTGTCTTTCCAATAATGGCTAAACACGCAAAGTAAATTGCGCTAATACCAAAAGCCGCTGCAATCTGTCCAGCACTATATACATAAGCCAATGATGTCATATTGATTCCCATTGTAAGTGAATACACAATAAACATCATCTTCATTGTGGAAGCGGGTGTATTACGTGATAATTGACGTCCCATTGAAATCGTTAATGAAATTTGTACGATGAGTAATAATAGTGAAATCATGGGAATCTGAATAATAAGCATGAATATGCCAGAAGCATACAACAATGCCGAAGTGATTGCCGTAATACCAAGGCCTACCATCATCCAACTGTAAACTTTATATAATGAATTTGTACTTACTGAATTTGAATAGTTATTTGTATACATATGTTTTTTTACCTCCTGTTTGTAGAGTATTTTATGTTTTTTACATATGCATTACAATGTACAACTCGATCAAAATGACTATTCAATTAACCAAGTCTTCAAAATTTAATCTTTAAAAGTAGCTTAAGTTACTAAGTTTTTCTAGTTTAACATTAAAAGCTTTTATTTTTTCCAAAAATAAAAGAATGTATCTCTACACTCTCTTACTTGATATCCAATTCAATTGGCTCATCCATCGTATCACTGACGTATTTGCCATTCTTTTTTCTTTGTTTCACACATTCCGTCAACAAATATTCAATTTGTCCGTTGACACTACGAAAATCATCTTCTGCCCATGAAGCGATTTGATCATACAATTTCTTTGAAAGACGCAAAGGAATCTGTTTCTTTTCCATTAATACAAGCTGCCAGAATTAACGACTGGCTGCGCATCATGGTTTCCACAAAGTACGACTAATAAATTCGAAACCATAGCCGCTTTCCTTTCTTCATCTAATTCTACAACCCCATTTTCATTCAAACGCTCCAATGCCATTTCAACCATACCAACAGCACCATCCACAATCATCTTACGTGCATCAATAATCGCACTTGCCTGTTGTCTTTGTAGCATAACGGCTGCAATTTCTGGTGCATATGCCAAATATGTAATTCTTGCCTCAATAATTTCAAGACCCGCATCTTTTACTTTACATTGAATTTCATCACGAATTCTCGATGCGACCACTTCACTAGAACCTCTAAGACTTCCTTCATCGGCAATACCATCGCCTGTTGTATCTACATTTTCAGCTACATCATAAGGATAGATACGAACAATATTTCTTAATGCACTATCACATTGTAAAGAAAGATATTCCTTGTAGTTATCCACATTAAATACAGCCTTTGCGGTATCTGTAACACGCCACATAACGGCAATTCCAATCTCCACAGGATTTCCTAAACAATCATTGATTTTTTGACGATTGTTGTTTAAAGTCATGATTTTCAAAGATACTTTTTTAGAAGCCATTTCTACTGTTCCATTATTTTGTGCTTGAAAAATACTCTTCTTAGAACCATCATCCACATCTCCACTTTGATTTAGTTTTGTCTTTGCGGCAGGATTAACAGCCTGACAAAAAGGATTGACATAATAGAATCCAGCATCCTTTAAAGTACCTACATATTTACCAAATAACGTTAAAACCAAGGCTTCTTGTGGCTTTAATACTTTTAAGCCAAGAAACGGAATCCAACCAATGCATAGCCATACAACACCAATAATAAATAGTGGCCAAATTAATGCTGCTCCAAGTATTGTCATCAATAAAGCTACAAGATATAAAACAATCCATAATATCATCATGGCCATGCCATTCTTTTTGTTGCTTAAAATTTTTTCTGTCATATAAGCACCTCCACTATCTAAATGATATCATATTGATATCACATGTCAACAAAAAAAGACAGGTTAACCTGCCTTATTGATTATAAACTCTTATGTAAAGTTTCAAGAACTGTCTTAAGATCATTGACACCCATTTGACCTGGAGCACTCGCTTTTTTAGCTGCACCAAATGTCAAACAAGAACCAAATACTTCACCAGCTAAACGAGAGATAACTCCAGTAGCTGCCATAGACATTGTGATGATTGGACGATTCGCATGTTCTTCTACCATTTCATTTGTAGCTGCCAACAATGTCAATACATCCTTTTTTGATTGAGGCATTACCGCAATCTTAGGAATGTCTGCACCCTTTTCTTGCATAGCACACAAACGAGAAATGATTTCTTCTTTTGCAGGAGTTTTGAAGAAGTCATGGTTTGACATAATGACTTTTACCCCATTTTCATGAGCAGTAGTAACAATTGTTTCAACTTCTTTATCACCAGTATATAATTCAACATCTACTGCATCTACATAACCGCTTTTGGCAACAGCACAATTTAATTCTACATAATATTCAGTAGATACTTCTAATTCTCCACCTTCTTTTTTAGAACGGAAAGTAGCTAATACTGGAGTTTCTTTAAATACTTCACGTAATTCTTTAGCCATTTCTACTACAGATGCAGTATTTTCAACTTGTTCAAACCAATCCATACGCCATTCAATAATATCAGCTGGCGTATCAAGAATGATTTTCGCTTGTTCTAAAACATCTTCCTTAGTTTTTCCACAAATAGGAACACAAATCTTTGGTACGCCTGTACCAAATTCAACATTTTTCATTGTCACTGTATTCATTTTTTATTCTCCTTTATCCATATTTTTTGTATACGCATCAAACAACGCATCCCCGACTTGTTATAAACCGAACTTGATTGGTTTCTCATTTCATTTAATACGGCTTGTGATAAATCAATCTCTTTTGTACCACTCTCTTTAATAATACTTAAGCAATCCGATGCACGTTTATCACATTGTTCACGCGAATAATCATCGAAAATAAATGTGGCAAGGGATTTGTCTTTACAACATAATCCTGTTACACATAGATTTTTCTTGATACGGTACTCTTCTTTTTAGTTTTTATATTGAATATAGTTTCTTAAGAAAGTAACACCCGCTAAAGCAAGTGCACATCCAAGACCTGAATAGAAGAATGCGATAAAGATATCTGGAAAAATTCCTGCTGCTCTAAATCCAATTCCTCCACCCATCATACAAACCATGATCATATAGGCTTTTAAATCAAAGAAGTGCCAGAAGGGACGTGTTGCTTCATATCCCATTATTCGTTTTGTGTGTTTCTTGCTCATTTTGAAAAACATCATTCCAAATACAGAGAACACAACAACTGTTAAAATATATAAATACCATTTGGATTCAATCACACGATAAGAAAGCACACCTAATCGTGCCACATTAAATCCGGCAATTAACCATAAAATTCCAGTTATCATTAAAAGAATTCTTTTCTTTACATGAAACATAAGCAGTTCCTAATCGTTCGTTTTAGAATGATTATATATATTTTTCATTCTTTCAGTCAACACTTATATTCAATCTAAAAGCATGTAAGATACTCATTTTTTTTCATTTTACTTTGAAAAGTTAAAAGTAAAATTTTTGCGTTATATTACTTAATCAAATACTTTTCGAATGCCTTTTCTGCATCGAAATGCACAGACTTAAAGAAAAGAATACCCCATATTATATAGATTGGTATTGCGATATAATCGGATATGAAATAAGAAAGGATAGCTCCTAGAAATAGAATCAATGCATGTGTAAAACATTGATTTCGCATATCCAAAGAAATAGATGCCTTATCATACTTTTCTGGATGATTTAGTGTATTAAAACCAGAAACATACTTAGCTCCTTTTTCTTTTGATAGAGAGAAAAAAATCCCAATAATTAGAAACAAAACAGATAGTACAATACATGCCATAAATCCAACATTCATAAGTAACCTTCTTTCAATATTAATTTTACGAAAAAAAGGAAGAGTGACAAGCTCTTCCTAGAATATATAGTAACGGATGACTAAAGGTTAGACATTTTAATGTAAGTATTGTTGTTGAAATAGAGAAATAAATACATGATAGCAATCTGTTGCTACCGAAATAAATTATTATCTTTGGACGCGGCCTGAGCCATCTCCACCAGCTAATTTCAACACTTCATCCATGCTTACCATGTTGAAATCACCTTCGACAGAGT
>OGQM01000830.1_pt1 | contig 24495 bp, 34 predicted proteins | sample 1553191 | NCBI WGS metagenome assembly OGQM01 (sample SAMEA2579954, study PRJEB22360) | human gut metagenome | biome: human gut; feature: human-associated habitat; material: faeces | place: Denmark | collected 2008/2010 | reverse complement strand
CAAATTTCAAATTATAAGTTCATATCTTCAAAAATTGAGTTTTGACACACCCTCTCATTTTTTAAAGATTTATTGTTACACCTTTTTTCAACGAACCGGAACCTTTATATACTTTCCCGTTCATCATTAATTCTACATTCAGAGCTTTGATTTCTTTCTCTATTTTACGTTTACCCTCTTTGGAAGCGAGAGAGACTTTTACTTGATTGTTTTTCTTCTCGGCGGAGAACGTCATCAAGCTATAATCTCCGCATTGGAAATTCCAGCCGTCTCCGGCATCCCAATAGAGTTGACCGTGGGCTTTTCCGTTTTCATCGAGGCATACAAAAAGAGTAAGAGGTTCGAACGAATTTTCGGTCGTGCTTTGTATAACTTTTCCGACCGGGACGATGCTTCCGCCTTTGATTTTCAATTTAGCTTGGTACTTATCGCTGTATTCTCCATCGATCAGTGTCATATTTTCCCAAATTCCGTAAGGCAATACGGGATTCTCGGCGAAAGCGGGAATAACAAGTACATTGTCTCCCAATAGGAAAGCCTGTTGCTCGCTGCGCAATCTCAGGTCTTTGGGGTCGGCGAAGAATACAGGAGCCATAACGGGCAATCCGGTCTTATGGGATTCGTAGAACAACGTGTAGAAATAGGGAAGCAATCGGTAACGACGTTCGAGGGCAATACGAGAGGTGTTTTCTATGGCCTCGCCGAAAGCCCACGGTTCTTTGTCGTTGGTTCCTGCACAAGCATGACCTCTGGCAAAAGGTAAAAATACTCCGAATCCCAACCAATGAGCCCATAAATCGGCATCCGTATTATTTAAGAATCCTCCGATATCGGGACCGTTGAATGCTTGACCTGAAAGGCCTAATGTAATAGACATAGGTACGGAAAGTTTCAAGTGATCCCAGCCAGCCCAGTTGTCACCTGTCCAAGTTGCTGCATATCGTTGATAACCCAGTAAGCCGGCACGCGTAAGAAGGAAGGGGCGTTTTTCGGGGTTGACTTTCATAATCCCTTCATACGAGGCTTCGACCATAAGACGGCCGTAGGCGTTGTGGTAGAGCAGGTGAGGGCCGGCGGGTAAATTGCCGCCTCCTCGGTGAGGAGTATCGTAAGGCATGGTTCCAATGCGGTTTTCTTCGGGAATATCGTCGTCGGTAACGGCCGGCTCATTCATGTCGTTCCATACGCCGTCGATTCCCAATGCCAAGAAATCTTTATACAAATTGGACCACCATTCACGGGCTTTGGGCATGGTAAAGTCGGGGAATGCGCAATATCCCGGCCATACTTTACCTTCGTAAATTTCACCGTTGGGGCGTTTTACCCACACATCGTTTTCTGTTCCCGATTGGTAAACGTGGTAGTTTTTGTCCACTTTGGCTCCGGGATCGATCATATATACGGCTTTGAATCCTTTTTGATGAAGTATGGGGCGTAATTCGAAGCGGTTTTTTGAGAGTTGGTGGAAATGAGGCGAAAAGCGTTTGTTTATAGGGGGTTACGGGGTTGAGTGAAAAATAGGTCGGAAATTCGAAGTGGTTTTTTTCTTTGCATGGGCTTTACATAGGCTTTACAAAAACGAGGGGAAAAAGGCTTTTTGGGGGTCATATCTTTACATCGGGTCGTGAATATTGCTCAAATGGGCTTATAAATGTGTTTTTTATGGCTGTGTCCGCTCCATCAGCGTCATGGGGTGCACTGATCGGGGGAAGGTGGTTTGGCGGTTTCGCTGCCGTTTTTTTTGATTTATATCGAATTATATTATCTATTTTATTCCAAATAATAATTATTTAGTATATTTGTAGGTATAAAAATTGCGATATGGCAAAGGTGATACATGTGCATTTGTTGCATAATATAGACGGAACAAAACAAAAGGACTGGTATTTCAGCAGTATATCGGCGGTATATACGGTTTTGACGGCTGAACAAGTGGGAGCGACGAAGAATTACCTGCTCCATGCCGGGCTGTCCGGGAATGGGACGGTGTGCACGAAAAGGGCTATAATCAAGCAATCTACGCTTATTTCGGGCGGCAGGAAAGCCGGTACTTGAATGATAAAGTAACGTCGTTAGAGAGGACTTCCGGACGTTATTCCATAAATGCTGATCGAGAGGGCTAATCGCCCTCTTTTTTGTGCCTTTTTGATTTAGGGTTACAATTAGGGTTACTATTTAGGGTTACAATTTTATTGAGTTTAGGGTTACGTTTAGGGTTACAAAACAACTATTATTAACGTATACCCCAAAATATAAAAAGGTGCTAAAATGCAAATAAGTCCCGTTTTTTGCTATTTTCAAGGAGGAAAAACGACATTTATTTTTAATCACAAAATTGCTATATATAATTGATTTTCATTTTATTAAAATAAGCATTCGCTTGTATCCCATTGAAAAAACGTGTGCGTGTCATTTTTTTTGTGCGTCGCTGTGCAATGTACGTGCGTTTATCAATGTTATGCGTTTATGTTTACTCGAGGCCGACAGATCCAACGACAAGGGCGAGACCTGTTATCTCATCGAACGGTACATCGAAAGCCGGATATTCCTTGTTGTCGGACACTACTGTAATATAACCATCTTTTGTACTCGGCATAAGCCGTTTCACGAGAATACCTTGCTCTCGTGTAGCAATGACGTGACATTTATTCCATTGTAGGAATTTTCGGTCTTTGAGTATAGTGCAAGCTATCACGTCTCCGGGGTTAAAATGCGGGTACATGGAAAGACCGGATACTTCAATCATGAAATCCACATTGCAATAGCGAAACTTGGGTATAACGTAGTACTCTTTTACATCTTTTTCTTCAATAGAGAGGAGACCGTTACCAAAGCCAGCCGCTGCTGTTTCAGTAACCAAAGGAATTGGTTTTACTTTTATATTTCCCAATACGTTCGCCAAAGGCATGGCTTTGGGCTGGTCTGTATCGTCGGGCGGAGTTGCAATAGTAGAGCCCACATTGGTTGAGGCAGGCTTGAGCATATCGCCTTTTCCTGTAAGCAGCCACTCAGCAGAAATATTTTCGCATTTTGAGAATATAGTTTCAATATCGAAAGAGTTCCGGCTAATCCATGTACTAAGTCCTTGTGCGGTTATTCCTAACCTTTTGGCAAACTGTGATTTATTCCCATTGTCGTAATAATCAATTAGGGCTTGTAATCTCTTTTTCTTTTCCATATTTAGCTATTAATGCAAACAAACCGAGAAAATATTTTCTCAATTTGTTTTGTTTATATACTCAAATTGAGTATATTTGCAAAGTGTTTAATCAGTAAACAGCGGCCAAATATACGAAATTGGCTTGAAATTAACGAGTGTCAAAGATTAAAGAATATGAACCGAAACCTATTATTAACAAGTGAGATGATGGAAAATCAAGAAACGATGATGAAAAAGCGGGATTTTGTAGCCGAACGGGTAAAAAGCCGTATCGATGGCCTATTGGAAGAGGCCGACAACTATACGCGAATCATGAATGAGGATTATGAGTCATTTTTTATGGATCATGCGGAAGATATGTATAAAGTACAGCTTGAACTTTCCGAATACCGCAAGTTGAAAGCCGTGGTAAGCTCCGGAAGCCTTGAAGATATCCGGTCATATTTGGAAAATAAAGTGAATAACATTACCAATACCCTGCTTGGCGAAAAATTGCGATTAAATACTACCGGCGCCACTACCCAGCTTGCCCATATTTTAGAACTGGAATTGATCCGGGATTTACGCGGCAAGTTTATCATGTTCCTTGACTTTATCGGTAAAGACGAGAATGTCGCCGGATAATAAAAAATCGAGCGTGACAGCCCGGAAGGCGTCAAGAGACGGGCGGACGGTGTGGAAAGACACACGGGGCAATGGTTTTTGCGTTGGGGTTCGATTCCCCATGCCCCACAAAATCCAACCATTAAAACTTAAAGTTATGAAAGCAACAATGAATCCAACAAAAATGGAGGCGCGGATCAAACAGAAGCTGCGCACGCTGATCGGCAACGTGACACACATGCAGAATGTCGCCGACCAAACGCTGGAGCTTATCAAGAGCATCCTGACAGAGGACGAGCGAAACGACTCGGACACCTGCCGCGTCGTCGAGAACCTGTCGTGCGTGTGCGAGGAGGCATTACAGGTGTTGTGCGAGGAACTGAAAAAGGGAACCCGGCTTTACGAGATTCTGAACGAAGAAGGAATGCGAACCAAAGCCATTGACAGCCTTTGATTATGAAAGCCATTGAGAATTTTTCGGGGAACCCTCTTTATCGTCTATTATCTTTTGAAGAGCTTCCTCAGTTATACAAAGAGTTGATTCTTTCCCGTTATGGAACTCCGTATACGGATAGGCCAGCGGGCGACAGAACTGTTCCGGGAAAGGATCCTCTTTCAGGAATTTTTGGAACTGACTCTGAACCTCGAACGGATCACCCCGAAAAAAGATGTCATAGTCTTGAAACAGGCCGTCGACTATCGCTCGGAACTCCTTTATCGAGGATAAAGAGTTCGAAGAAGAACGAAACCGAACATGGTCGGCGACAAATCCTTGAAAAGGCGTATGCAATTTATCGTGAATTTCGTCGAACAATGGGGCTTCGATGTCTATCGCGTAGTCAATTCTACGCAATGTCGCGGTACTGATTAGGGTGTCAAGGACAAACTGGCGATACCGATTTGCCCTTTCGGCATCCAAGTATGTAATCACATAGTTCAATCTCCATTTCTTGGGAGTTTTTCCGGACGGTTTCATGATGTAGTTATTGTAAACAATCGCAAATATAACAATCACCAAATAAACAGACAAATGAGAAAGCAGATATTGACAGATAACGAGACTAAGTCCTTCCTGATGAAAACATTCAACTGTACCCGCCAAGCGGTATGGCAGGCATTGACCTTCCAGCGCAACAGCGACCAAGCCCGGCGGATACGCCACCTCGCCCTGCAACGCGGCGGCAAGTTGACGGACGGCTATGCGCCGGAGTGCGAGACTTCCTACGAGGAGGGAGAAAAAACGATGACCCAGAGATTCGGGCCGCGTGTAAAGATAGTGGCGCACAGGGAGACCGGGAACGTATCCGTGTTCGTGGACGACCGGCTGAAAGAGAGTTACGAGAAATTGGACGTTTGCAGCCTCATGCAGTTGCAGAGCGAGGTGGAACAGATGGCAGCCGTGTTGTAAGAGGAGGCGATATGGAATACTACGGAAAGATATTGTGCATATCGTACCACGATCTGACATACGACGACCGCCCCGTCATTATCGATGGGATGGGCGACTACAGCAGAAGTCGTGCGTTGAAAGATGTACATCCGTCGATGCTTTCCGAGGAGGAACTTGCACCCATCATGTCAGAGGCTAATTATAAGCAACTGGCAGCCCGGGGACAAATCAATGTAGTCCGTCAAGGGAAAGGGCTCGGAAATTATGCGCTGATAGAGGTGTCCACCCTTCCCATTCGGTTTCAGGAGAAGATAAAGCTGAAATACGGGGACATGAAAGACGATATTCTCAGGAACTGGTTCGGCAGCCACTTCCACATCGACCCGAAAGCCCGGGAGTTCTACTCCCGATTCCGTTTCGACAACGGTAACACGCTCCCTCCGGAACGCATACAGGAGTACACGGTGAACGCCTCGGTGATAGAGAGCGTGCTGGAATTGATGGCCGACACGGTGTTGATACGCAAGGCGATGAAAGGCGGGCCGGTGAACTGGGGCGAAATGGCCGGAGCGATCAGCTACTACCAAGTCGAATTCGGACATACGCTGCCGATCAGCGCCAACCGCTTCAAGAGGCGCGTGTGGGATTTCAAGGCTCAGGGATATGAGAGCTTAATCAGCGGAAAGTTCATGAACCAGAACCGTCGCAAGGTGACTTACGGCATCGAGCGGGTGCTGCTGGCGATAGACGCCCAACCGGAACAGCCCTATAACACGACGGTATGGGAACAATACAACCTGTTTCTGGAAGGAGAATGCGAATTATTTGACCCGGAAACGGGCGAGATACTCGATCCTGCCGATTTTACAGACAAAAACGGCAACCCGATCGTGTTAAGTCCCAAGACGGTGGCGAACTATCTGACCAATCCCAAGAACAAGGCGTTGAGGGCGAAACATCACATGAGCCAATGGGACTTCAACAACGCCTACCGTCCGTACCATTTACGCTACACGGGAGCCTATTCGCTCAGCAAGATCTCCCTCGACGACCGTGACCTCCCTCGTCCGATGAAGGACGGCAACCGGGTAAAGGCTTACTACGCCTACGATGTGGTGAGCGGCGCCGTGGTGGGCTACGCTTACAACCGGCTGAAAACCGCCGAACTGTTCCTCGACTGCATGCGCAACATGTTCCGGACCCTTGACCGCAACGGCATGTACATACCGGCGGAGCTGGAAGTGGAGCACCACTTGGTGAAGGACTTCGCCGACGGCCTGATGCAGGCCGGCACGGTGTTCCCGCTGATCCGTTGGTGTAACCCCGGCAACTCGCGGGAAAAGCGGGCGGAGCATTTCAACCGGGCGAAGAAATACGGCGTGGAGAAACGCTCGCAGGCGGGCATAGGCCGCTGGTGGGCCCGTCTGGAAGCGAACCGTCCGAAGGAAGAGAAAGTATATGACGAGTACAACGACACCTATAAGGTGAAGAGCTATACCTACGACGAGCTGGTGGCCGACGACATTCGCTCCATCGACGAGTATAACAACCAGCTACACCCGAATCAGAAGCGATACCCCGGCATGACCCGCTGGGACGTATTCTGCAAAATGCAGAACCCGAACCTCCGCCCGTGGGACAAGGCCGTGCTTTACCGGTATATCGGCTTCCACACAAACACGACCATACGGAACAACAGCCATTTCAAGGTACAATACACCGATTTCCGCCTTCCCGACCCGGAAGTCATCGCCCGGCTCGAACCCCGTAACTACAAGGTTGAAGCCTATTATTTGCCCGACAGCGACGGAAACATCGACGAGGTGTATATCTACCAGAACGGACGGTATCTCGCCGCCTGCAAGCCTGCCCCGCGGTATAACGAGAACACGGCCGAGCAGACCGAGGCCGACCGCGAGGCTTATACCGAACAGGCAAAATATGTAGCCAAGTTCGACAAGATGATCAAGGAGGGCAAAATCAAGCCGTTGGGAATCCTGAGCAAAGAGGCCTCGAAAACGGTATCCACCGTAAAAGCCGAGGCGGTGGAGACGCAGCCCGCCGACGATACGGAAGACTATTCGGCATATCTCAATGTGTCGTCTTTTGAAAGAGATGCCATGTCCAAACTCTAACGATATTAAAAAAACATTCAAACAGCATTCAATATGGAAATAACGAACGAATTGAAACAACGGATTGCGGAGGCGATAGCCGCCGACCGGGGGAACTATCCCAGCGACAACCGCCATGCGACGGCTCTGGGTATTTCTCCGAGCGTGTACAACTCCATCAAAAGAGGAAATTATGAAAAACAAGTGAGCGACGCCAACTGGGTGGGTATCGCCCGGAGGCTGGGTGTGCAACTGCGGGCCGAAATGCCGTGGACGGCGGCCAAGACCCCGACCTATGCGTTTATCAGCAAGCAGTTGGAGATGTGTCAGGAGAGCGGACTGAGCGCCATTCTGTGCGACATGCCCAACATCGGGAAGACCTTCTCGGCGAAGGTGTACGTCAAAAACCACAAAAACGCCGTGTATGTGGACTGTTCGCAAGTGAAAACGAAACTCAAACTGATACGGTATATCGCCAAAGAGTTCGGCGTGAGCAGTTACGGACGTTACGGCGACGTCTACGAGGATCTGGTGGCTTACCTGCGCACGATAGACACCCCGCTTATCGTACTGGACGAGGCCGGAGACTTGCAGTACGAGGCTTTTTTGGAATTGAAAGCCCTGTGGAACGCCACCGAACGCTGCTGCGCATGGTACATGATGGGAGCCGACGGGTTGAAAGAGAAGATAAACCGGGCCATCGAGGGCAAGAAGGTGGGTTACACCGAGATGTTGAGCCGGTATGGCGATACATACAGCAAGGTGACCCCCGACGATGCCAAAGAGCGCGAGAAATTCCTGCGGGCGCAGGCCGCCATCGTGGCGAAGATGAACGCCCCGGAGGGCTCGGACATCGCCCGGATCGTAAACCTTACCGGCGGCGGGCTTCGCCGGGTATATACCGAAATCGAGAAATTGAGGAGGGTGCAGATATGATGACGAAAATAACATTAGAGGATAAAGGTCAGAACATCTTGTGGTTCAAGGTGAATGAAGGCGGGCTTGTCGAGGAGGCCGGCCCGTTCCAAAATCGGATATGGAAAGGCGCGTACATTCCTTTTTGGGCCGTCCGTGTCGGGCAGTTGTTGCCCATACATCATTATCCACACATTATCCGTGGATTCTTAAAATATAGAGTTGAGTCAATAAAGAAAGAGCCAAGCCATGCGACTGAAACGAGCATACAGCCCCAAAGAGGTGCTTAACATGAAGATACCCTGTTACGAGTTCACCGGGCAGTGGCTCATCTCCATCGGCCGACCTGCCAAGAGCGGGGTGTGGATCATCTGGGGGGCGAGCGGGAACGGCAAGAGCTCTTTTGTCATGCAACTGGCCAAATACCTCTGCGCGTTCGACAAGGTGATATACGACAGTTTGGAGGAGAGCACGGGGCTCTCTTTACAAATGTCATTGAAACGCCATCGAATGGAAGAGGTACGCAAGCGGCTGCTGATTCTCGATCGGGAACCGATCGATCAACTGGAGGAACGGTTGAAACGAAGGGGCAGTCCCAGAGTGGTGATCATAGACAGTTTCCAATATAGCGGGTTGAGCTACCCCGCTTACAAAGAATTAAAGGAGCGGAATCCCAAAAAGCTGTTCGTTTTCATCAGCCATGCCGAGGGAATGCACCCGGCCGGCAGGACGGCCCGAAAGGTGGAATACGATGCCGATGTCAAAATCATGGTGAGCGGCTTCAAAGCATGGTGCAAGAGCCGTTTCATGGAACAACCGGGCGAGCCCTACACAATATGGGAGGAAGGCGCCGCCAAAACATGGATGGAAGATGGACAAAAAGAGTATGCGCCGGAAGAACCTGCTGTATAGGCTCCGGAAGAAGGGCGTGAAAGTCAACACGAAAGAACGCTGTGTTTACCTGCCCTACGGAAGCGAGCCGGACAACATCGTACAGGTTCGCCGTCTGCGGAGAGAATATGATTTTGTAGTACAATTTGAAATAGTATGATCATGGAAAAGACGCAAGAAAACATCTGCTGCATTTGCGGCAGGAAGTTCATCGGATACGGGTATAACCCATATCCGATAAAAGAAGAGGGACGATGCTGCAAACTGTGTAACTACACGGTGGTACTGGAAGAACGATTGAATGAATTTTACGAACGACAAAACCACAGAAAAAAATGAACAAGAAAGTGTACATCAGCGGGGCGATAGCCCATTATGACTTGGAAGAGAGGCGTCAGGCTTTCGATCAAGCCGAGCGCTATTTGAGCTTGAAGGGCTACGAACCTGTGAACCCGTTCAAGAACGGGCTGCCAGATGAAGCGCATTGGCGGGAGCATATGCGGGCGGACATCGCCCTGCTGCTCGGTTGTGATTATATCTATATGCTGCAAGGCTGGGAGTTGTCGAAGGGAGCCAAGCTCGAGCTCGACGTAGCCTCCTCGTGCGGCATTAAAGTGTTGTTTGAATAAAATATATTGCCATGAGTAAACAAAAAAATACAACAGGAGTGGTGGTAATGACATTGACCGCAACTGCTTATAAAGGGAAAATCCGTGAAATTTATACTTCACGCATAGGGTTTTGTGGACAATACAACAAGGAAATACTTTCTAAGATGGGGGCAGAATTTAAGAGATTATATGCCGAGCAGACAGAGGCTGCATATAGGGAAAAATCAATTACTCCTGACAAGATAGTATATCGTATCAGTACAAAATCAACGGAGTGTGATATGATTCTTAACGGAGTGTGATATGGCACAGGAAGTAACCAATTTCGCCCGGTTTTACGCCCTGTTCGGCAAAGTGCCCTATTACGGCGACCGGGAAGAATTTAAGCGCTCGATCGTGAGGCAATATACACGGAATCGCACCGAGAGCCTGCGCGAGATGACCCGGGCGGAGTACAACGAGTGCTGCGCCGCTCTGGAACAGCTGACCGGGCAGGACGAATGGCGAAAGAAACTGCGCGAGGAGCTGCGGTTCCGCCGAAGCGTATGTCTGAAACTCATGCAGAAAATCGGCATCGACACCACGGACTGGGCAAGGGTCAACGATTTTTGCCTGAATCCCCGGATCACCGGCAAGCCTTTCGGCCGGCTCGATACCGAAGAACTGGAACAACTGGCCGTAAAGCTGCGCTCCATCGAGCGGAAGGGAGGGCTGAAAGTGAAGGAAACGGAAAAGAGACAAGAACACGAAGTGAAACAACCGGGCCGGGCCGTCTATGTAATCATAGACCCCAACGCCCCTAAAAACTAATAGAAATGAAAACAGAAGCACGAAAAATCCTTGACGGGATTAAAATCCAACTCCTTGAAGCGGCGACATGGCTGTCGGCCGAAGAACGGGAGGAGTTTTTTAGCGACATCAACGAATGGACATACGAGCAGTACGAGGCGGCATTGGTCTGTCAAGAGCCTGAAATGCAGAATTACGAGGAGGACGATGCATGACCCTGAACGACCAGAACAAGGTGAAAGCGGCCGGCTTCACCATTATCCGCAAAGACGACTATCCGATGCCGAAAATCAAAGTCAGCACAAAGCACAACGGAGGGTGGAAAACTTACGGAGTGTATGAGACGAAGGCCGCGCGGGACAAAGCGTTCAAGACCCTTTTAGAAAGCGACAAGATTATCAGTGATTAACAAACCATTAAAACAATCAGAATTATGGAAGAGAGAAGCAAACAAACCGTGTTAATGACGGAAGAGGAAAAGGCCGAGTTCGAGGCCTTCCAACGGGAAAAAGCGAGAAAAGCGGCCGAAGAGAAGGCCAAAGCCGACCGGGAAATGTACAGGCAGATGGTGGACGAGGAGATCGAGAACTCCATTCCCGTGTTGCTGGGTATCAGCGAGGAGATCAAGGAGAGCAAACAGAAGGTGCTTGACAATTTCAAGGCTATACTTGCCATGAAGTCCGACCTGTTTAAAACGAAGATGCGCAACGACCAACGCAGTCATACCTTCACCAACAGCGCGGGCGACAAACGCATCACACTGGGCGTGTATGTGACGGACGGCTACCGGGACACGGTAGAGGACGGAATCGCCATCGTGAAGGAGTACATCGCCTCGCTGGCCAACGACGAAAAGACGCAGGCATTGGTGAACATGGTGTTCCGGCTGTTGAGCCGCGACGCCAAAGGCACGTTAAAGGCCAGCCGTATCGTGCAGCTGCGCAAGGTGGCCGAAGATACCGGCGACGCACGGTTCATGGAGGGTGTGCGCATTATCGAGGAGAGCTACCAGCCGGAGGTGAGCAAGCAGTTTATCCGCGCCGAGATGAAAGATAGGAACGGCATGTGGAGACCCATACCGCTGGGAATGACCGAATCGTAAAGAACAGGTCGTGAATCTGGGCCGGCGGCGATTCGCGGAACAGGCGTTTACCCCTTAAACAGGAAGTGCCGAAATGTGAAAAAATCGGCACTTCTTTTATAAAAAGCGGGTGAAAATCAATTATATTTGCATTATGGGCAAAGGAAGGGACAAAGAACTGATCAGGCTGAGGGACGAGGCGCTGTGCCGTCGTTACTATTACTGGACCGAGGTGCAACGGTTGCGGTTCGATGACGCGCTGCGCATTCTGTCGGAGCGTGAGTTCTTTATCTCCGAGGAGCGTATCATGGCCATTATCCGGCGTAAGTCCCGCGAGGGGACCGACAAGGACTTCAAGCCCCTGCCCAAAGTGAAAGTCCCCCGGCTGACGGCCTCCCAGCTCGAACTGTTCAAGGTATAGCGGTGCGCCAACCCCGTGCCTGCGCTGTAATGGTGCAGGCAAGTCCAGTAGTTATGGCTTAGTGCGACGGGAAGTGGCGCATCGCTATTTTTTTGTTGAAATGTATGGTCTTTGAAAAATAATTCGTATGTTTGCGGTGCTCTAAATTTTAAACAGATGGACAGCGAGTCTGTCCGATGCATCGCATACGGGCATTTTTTTATGCCTTGTAAGATACGACGGCATCCAACCCCGTGCCTGCGCTGTAATGGCGTTGGCAAGTCCATCTGTTAGGATTTAGAGCGACGGGAAGTGGACGCCGTCTTTTTTTTCGGTCCGCACTGCTCTAAAAAAATAACAGAGTTATGAACAAGAATCAAGAGAACAAGGCCCTGCGCCTTGAAATGGTGGAAGTGAATCAAAGTCGCTTCGCCGCGGAAATCCTCAGCGGAAACGCAAGTATCAATCTCACACAAATGGCAAAGCCTTTCGGGAAAATCCCCAAAGATTGGCTAAGAACAGAGGAGGCCAAACGTTATATCAAGGCGATAAGCGTTGGGCAGAAATGCCTAACGGCTGACCTTGTGGAAGTTAGGAACGGTGGAAGACCCGAGAATCAAGGAACATGGTGCAAAGACTACCGCATCGCCTTGCGTTTCGCGCAATGGCTCAGTCCGGAGTTCAGCATTATGGTGGACGAGGCGATATTGCGCCTGCTGTCGGGTAAGCGCATGGGAGTGTCCCGCCCTCGCCGTTTGCAGCCGAAAGACCGGGACGAGGTCTTGAAGGCGTTTTTCGCAGAGCTGTCCCAATGGGTCACGTTGGAGGACGAGCGCGAGGTGGCCGAGTTCTTCGGCGTGAGCCGCCACCATGTGCACGAGGTGCTGACGGGCCGCCGCACGGGCTATGCCGTGCTGGCCGCACTGACGTCGCACGGGAGCGAAAACCGGAAACGTGGAATCCGCCGCCCGGATCTGAGCCCGGAGGCGACAGCTGTGAAGACCCGGCAGCTGGCTTTGGAGTTCGCGAACGAAACGAAGGAGGGCTGAGCGATGGTACGGTTCGAGAAAGACAAGATCGTGGTGGAGATACCCACGATGTTCCCGGCCGCCGACTGGCTGGAACATGTGCGCAATCTGACGTATGCCGTCGGTGCGATAGACAAGGACCGTGTGGACAACGACCACGACTGCATATACACTCTATGCAGCCTGATATTGGAAATGATGCCGGAGGAAGGAGATCTGCTCGAAATGCTGCGGGCGAAAGGACTCCGGTAGCCTTGTTCCGGGGATAAGACAAGGGGTGACCGTTTGCGGGCGGTCACCCCTTTTGCGTTTTACAGCGTCACGGCTCCATCGCCGACTCGTCGTGCAGGGTGAACGAAAAGGTCGTCTCGAATACCTTGATATATCCCGGCAGCGCATATTCCCGGCTTTTCTCCCGCACGAGCGGCGAGGCGTTCTCCGAGCACTGCAAGCATTGCAAAGTTTGGTACAGCTTGTTCGCATTCTGCTGGCGTTCGCGTACTTTCTCGTAGGTTCCCGAGGCGTGACTGGTGTCGTGGTAGCAGTCGATGGCGAGGCGCACGGTGATGAACGACTCGCTGTTCTGCGCCCCGTAGCCGAGGTCGTGCCAGTTCGAATCGGTGTTCCCGATCAATACGCAGGGGAAGGTGACCGGGTAGTGGTCCTCGTCTGCTCCCATTTCCAATTGTCCGTAGTCCTCGTCGATAAGCGAGAGTTCCGGCATTTCACGGGCGATTTGCTCCATGATGGCGATAAAGATTTCTTCCATGATTTTATGAGGTTAGAATGTTGAAGATTTTTTCAGTGATTTTCTTTTCTATTTTCTCGTTGAGTTCCTTGCTCTCCCCGATAAACTGCCGTTGTGGAATGCGTATGCTCAGTTTCTTTTTCCGGGTGAGAGCGAGTCCTTTCCACATCTGTGCCTGTGGGTTGGCGGCGGCTTCCTTCAACCGCGGCGCCGATGCGTTCTTCCGGATGCCGGCTGACTTGTAGAACTGTCGCCAAGCCCATTTCCGCATCTTGTCGGTCACGGCAGGATGCACGGTGTCTCCCCAGTTGTGAATGGGGGCGTAGACCACATCGTTCGATATTTTCACCCGGTAGTCCGCCGGTATGTATTTGATGGATTTAAATAGGACTTTCCGCTCGGAAAGCAGCGTGCCGTAATTGCTGGCAGCTCCTGTTCCACCCGATGACAACCGCTTGGCCTTCGGCCACGGGTGCAGCCCTCCGTTCACAAAGCCTCCTAACCGGAAGTTGTTTTGAAAATGGTCTTGGGCCATTCGCCCGGCGATGACCGGCATCTCCCGGCGCAGGAACTTTTCCAGCGCCTTGCGCTCCTTCTCCATAAATTTTTCGGCCATTTTTTCTCCTATCTATTTGTTATTTAATAATTAACCGCTATATTTGTGCTATAAATAGTCCTTAGTGATGCCGCCACGGGAGGCGGAAGCGCGAAAGCCCTTATATCGGAGGTTCGAATCCTACCCGTTAAGGGCTATTTTATTTTTATGATGTTCTGCATTCCCAAATTCCTTTCTTCTATTATTCCAGCCGTGATAAAGGCATTCACTGTTTTCTTTACGCCCCATATCTTTGTTCGGTAATTCAGTTCCACCACAAATTTTTGTACTTTGTTCTCTTGTCGGGTGATAAACTGAATATTCCTTTTTTGCTTATCCCAATAGACTTCACACTTTCCCATCAACGAGGGAAAAGCTACAAGTTGCTCTGCTGTTACACTCTTTCCGGCATTTTGTTTTACAGTACGCAAGGCATGTTGTATCTGTTTATCGGTCATGTACACCTCGTCCGTTTGAAGCTCTATGCCTTTTTTAAGAAGGAATTGTCTTACATCTTCTGACAAATTCCCTATTATTACGGAAATCCCTTGTGTATAACCGGTTTCTATCTGTTCGATAATGCCTCGTATGCTTTCCTCCGCCTCGCGGACAGCATCCAATTTCCCCATGAGTCTTTCCACAGCTTTCTTCGCCCCCGGATAGGCATTCGCTATATACGGGTGAGTGTCGGAAAACAGTTTGCCGTCCTTTCCCGGATTGTTGTCCAGCCCGGGGTGCGGGTTGTCCTTTCTTGTGAAGTCGGGGATTTCGGTCACCGGGTCGTCCGTCGAGGAGAGGTCGCACTTGCAGTTCCAGCGGTCGCCCGGGCGGTGCTCGTTCCAGAACGGGTCATCGATGGGGCGAACTGTCCCCCAGAATACCATGTGATCCTTCCCGGGATTGACCGAGGTGGAAGGCATCCACCGCAGATTGGGCAAGACGTCCTTCTCCCTCTCGAACTGCTGCCAGTCGGCCGCCTGATGCGCCCGCAAGACCGCCGTGTTGTATTCGGTACGCAGCCACTGCCCCACCTGATGCGAGGCGATGGGCATCACCTCCTTCCGCCACTGTTCGAACGGTTTTAGATTGCCGTTCGAATCCAACAGCAGGCGTACCATGTCGTTCTGCATACGGTGTACCTTGAATGCCACGAATACCTCGTTGTTCCGCAGAATGGCCGTGCGGAAGTCGTCGTCCGGATCCACAGTCCCGGATTCGTCGAGTCCTTTTCGGGCGGCCTCGTTTATCCGGTCGCAAATCTCGTTGAACAGGTTTATCTCGATGTCGGTCATCGGGTGGAAGTTCTTGCCGTATATGTTCCGCAAGGCGCGGCGCAACACCTCGCCGGAGAACTCGAAGCCCGAGGAGACCTCACCCTCCTTCGCCTCATAAAGGCGGTCGACTACCAGTCTAAAACTGCCCCGCCGCCCGACGGGGCTTTTCCGAAAAAACGGGCCAGCCGGTCGCGGAAGGATTTTTTGCGCTTGGAGTCGGGCTTAGGGTCCGGGGCGGGATCCGGGGCAGGCTCCTCTATTTCTTCCTCCTCCGGTTTTTGCCGTTGCTGCTGTTGAAGCCGCTTAGCGGCGGCCTCTTCCCTTTTCCGCGCCTCTTCCCGCTCTCTTTTCAATCGGTCGTAGTCGGCCGGCTTCTCGATGCCGAACTCCTCGTAGAGGTAGTCGTCGGAGACCGGCAGGTCGAACTGCCGGGCGATCTGCGTGAGGATATTGACCTTCGCCGTGGGGTCTATCTCCTTCTTCTCCGGGAAACAGAAGTTCCCCCCGGCCGTGTCGATGCCCATGCGGGCGAAAATATCGGCCATGTCGTAATTGAGCACATCGAGGAGATACCGCTTGTCAGCCTCGGCCACTTTGTCCTCCACCTTTTTGTGGACAGTACCCAAAGCCTGCGTGCCGTTTTCCGAGGATTCGGTCGTCAGCGTATTACCGAGGACGAGTTTGGAAATCTCGTTGTTGCACCGCTCGCAGAGCCGTTCGTAGACATCGGCCGAACCGGTCTTGTTGCCGGCTTCTATAAAATTGAGTTTGGTGTCCTCGTCGTGGAAGAACTGTGCGAGGCTTCCGATATTCGCGGCGTCCTCTATCGCCCGCTGGCGGGACTGCTCGTCATCGGAGTTATAGACATACTCCTGTATGGGCATACCGAAGAGCTCGGAGAACTGTGACCAGTCGCCGGTGGTATTCCGCTTGTAGATCACCCACGGAGCCGCCTTCGCCAGCAGCCCCAAGTCGTCGGGACTGCCGATGAACAGCAGGTCGGAATAATTCTCCCACGGCAGGCCGACGATGTCCGTCTGGTGACGGAGGATAATCCGCCTTACGGGGTCTACGTGCTTACGGGGTATCAAGTCGTAGTCCACCCACTCCCCCTCCCGGTAGAACTGGCAGAGGGAGAAGCCCCAGAACTTGGCATCGATGATGTCGCCGACCAGCCGGTTGAACCACGGGGAACGAATCTGCTCGTTCACCGCGTCGTCCGGCTTGCCGTCCCTGCGGAACTCGATGTCGGAGCAGAGCACGGCGTTCTTCCGTTTCTCGATCACGCAGGTGAGGTGCGTGTCCATGAGAATGTCGGCATACAGGTCATATAGCTTGTAACGCCTTGAATAGTCCACGTTCTCGGCGGCGCGTATGGCCGTCATATAGTCGGCGATGTCGATGCCGAACCGTTTGGGCTGGGTGAGCACGATGACATTCGGTCTCTTTTGTCCGGGAAGCGTCAGATTGCCTCCGACGGTGATGATGCCCCGGTTATTCTTTCTTTGTTTCTTTGCCATAGTCTTATGTGATTACCAGTGGTTTGTCCTTTTTCGGTTGCTCTCGATGCGGAAGTCCGAGTTTCCGGCCCGTTCCTCCGCCGGCAGGAGCGGCGCCCCCTCGATGGAAATTTCCTCGGCCGCCACCGCCTTCATCCACTCTACGGCCCGTTCGTACCGGTCCTTCCGCATGGGCGAGAGTTTCTGGGGGTTGTGGATACAAAAAATGTGATAGACCGCGATGTCGATGACCATCATCAATACCAATTGGTTCCTTTCCTCCCCGGTGGCGGAGAAGATTCTGTCGCAGTCATAGCGTTTCGACAGGTAGCACCGCATTTCGGCGATAGCCCTGTCCTCGCATATTTCGATGACGGGTTCGTCCTCCCGTACGAGGGCATCCAGAATGTCGCGGTGGATACTCGCGTCATAGTCCCTCAATTCGACAAATTGACTCATAGGTATAGGGGTTAAAGGGTTATAATCTTCGTTTGTTCCGTCTCCGCAACTCTCTCCGGGTCTTGACCACCGGAGGCTCCGACCGATGTATGAGTTCATCGATGATGCGGTTGCCTCCTTCCACGGCATCCGGGCCGTCCGCCGGATAGCGTAACGAAAGCGTGAACAGCTTGAACTGATCTTCCAGTTCTTTCATGTGCGGATTGTCCTTCTCCGCCTCGTTAAGGATCAGGTTCCCCTCCCGGTTCAAGGGTTCGAGGTTGGCCTCTATCCGGGTTCCCTTGTCGGTTTTCTTCTTCTCGTCCCCCCGGATATAAAGCGATATTTTCTGCTCTTTCCGGACTTTGGCCACGAGCGGTTTGAACACTTGCTGAAAGAAAGGGTCTTGCAGTTTGTTGTTCTCCATGTAGCAATACACGGTGGCTTTTCCGCCGACGAACTCCAACAGTTTGACATACCAACCGATGAATTCGGCGTTTAAGGCTTGGGAGAGAAAGGTCTTGATGACATAAAGCCGTCCCCCGAGTTTGCCGAGCAGCGAGACCGTCTTGAAGGACTTGCCTTTCTTTCCCTTGCTCTCGCCCGGCGCCGGGTCACCGTAGGCGACCAGAAATTTAAATTTCGATAAGGGCGGAACCTTGCCGTAGGCGATGGTCTCGAATACCTCCCCGACGGAAATCGGGTTGTTGAAGTATTCTCCCTGCGCCGCTTTGGTGGATATTTTGGACAGCGTGCGGTCGATAAACTCTTCCGTGTTCTTCTCCGGCCAAGTGGAGCGGCCGTTCCTGTCTCGAATGTTCACGATGTCCCAGTGGTCGGCCATGTCCCCGGCCCGTACCACGCAGCAATCTTTGGCGATGATGTTTCCGCAAAAGATGACGAGCGTCGGTTCCGAGATAGATCGCGTCGGATACAGGGCGTTTTCCCACCAGTCCCACCGCTTCTGTATCGTGTCTGGGTTCTTGGTGTCCTCGTCCGTGTCGAAGTCGTCCACGAGCAGCACGTCCGGGCGAATGGCCTCGTTGCGCGAACCCCGGGGCGACTGTCCCGCGCCGATTGCACGGAACGCCACGCCTCCTTTGGTGACGAACTCGTCCTCCGTCCATGAGCCGGGCGTCTCCTGTTTGCCGTAATAGGCTTGTATGCGGCCGTTGGCCTCCAAATTGGCCCGGTAAGGGGCCAGCAGCCGGACAGCGTTGTCCTTGCTGTTGGAGGTCATGATGACGTTCTTCTTCCGCCCGGTGAGCGTGACGAACAGGACGATAAACATGGAGACGGTAGACTTGGCGAGCTCCCGGCTCCACGAAAGCACCTCGAACCATTCGTCGTGTGCGATGATGCGCTGTATGGCCCGTTTCTGGAAATCGGCGAATTCATACTTGGCATAGTTCGGAAAGAAGAACTTGATCCACTCCACCGGATGCCTTTCGAGATACCGGCGGTGCTTCTCCCGGTCGGCGGCGGACATGGAACGGTCCACCGGCGTGGCCCTATCGATGTCCTCCTTAAACTTCTCCCAGTCGAGGAGGGCTGTTCTGTCGATCTGTTTCATGAGCCTCCCGTTTATAGTTTGTCCTTGATATAAGCGTCCGCCAGTCTTGTCAGCTCTTTGGCCTTTTCAAGGTCGAACGGACGGAGCCATTCGATGAAACCGGTGAGCACGCTGATGATATCGGCTATTCCGGTTTCCTGTTCCATGTTCCGAATGGCGGCCGACAGCTTGCCGAGAATGTCGGCCTCTTTGGAATTTGGGAACCGTTCCCCCTCCGCCCGTGCCGAGATGGCCCGGTTGATTTCCGCCACCTGACGGTACAGGTTGGCCACCTGTTCCTGCCGGGTGAGTGTCAGCCCGGCTTTCTGTTCCTCCCATTTCCCGGCACGCACCCAGTTGGACACCGTCACGCGGGACACTCCTACACGCTCCGCGATTTCCTGTTGCGTGAGATTCTCCCGCAGGTATAAAGTCTTGGCCCATTCCTTCTTTTGGGCGTTCGTCAAATCTGCCATAGTGCTTTAATTCTTGTGATTCAACTGCAAAAATGCCCTAAAAATCCCGCGAAATAAAAATCGTTCTGCATGATGAGACTTTACAAAACCACCATGACATCATACCGTTACACGGTAAAAATACAATTTTCATACGCTGTTGATTTGTCGCATTTTTGCGATGTGAACCCAGCGTGATTATGTGCTAAAACCAGACAGATATGAGCAGATTTTTCAATATACAGACCGATGCGGAGGGAGTGTGCACCATCTTCCTTTACGGTGACATCGGAGACTATTACGAAGTACAGAGCGGACGGGTGGCCCGGGAACTGTTGGAAGCCGAAAAGGCGGGGAGCCGGATCCATGTCCGCATCAACAGCAACGGCGGCGATGTGTATTGCGGCATCGCCATCTACAACGCCATCAAAAACAGCAAGGCGGACGTACACATATATGTGGACGGTATCGCGGCCAGCATGGCCAGCGTGATCGCCCTGTGCGGAAAACCGGTAGAGATGAGCAAGTATGCGAGGCTGATGCTGCACAGCGTGAGCGGAGGCTGCTATGGCAATAAAAAGGAGATGCAGAAGTGCATCGAAGAGATAGAGAGCCTCGAAGATAGTCTCGGGGACATTTATGCCGCCCGTCTCGGCATGACGAAGGAGGAGGTCAAGGCTACGTTTTTTGACGGCGAGGACCATTGGCTGACGGCAGACGATGCGCTCCGCCTCGGCTTTATCGACGGTATCTATGACGCGGAACCGGTTCCGGCGGGCAGTACCCCGGAACAGATATACACTTTATTCAACAACCGGCTCACGGAGCCACAAAACAAAAGCAAGATGAACTTGGAGGAAATTCGTAAGCACCCCTCGTTTGCCAATTGCAAGAGCGAGGAGGAAGTAATCGCGCAGGCTCAGGCCTACGCAAGGGAAGCGGGCCGTGTCGCCGGTCTGGAAAATGAGAACAACGACCTGAAAACCCGGCTGAAAGAGTTTGAGGACAAGGCGGCCGCCGATGAAGAAGCCGCACGCAAGGCATTGCTCGACGCTGCGGAGGCAGACGGGCGCATCAATGCCGAGATGCGTCCTGTATATGAGAATATCCTGAAATCCAACCCGGAGGAAGGAGAAAAGGCGTTAAAGGCGCTTGCCCCGAAACGCAAGGTCATGGAGGACCTGAAAGTGGACCCGGGAGACGAGAGCCCGTGGAGCAAGCGAATGAAGGAAATCAACAACAAACTTAATAAACAATAACGATGGCGATAGTAGTAAAAAACACCAATTACAACGGCGAGGTGCTGGAGCAGCTGCTGACCCTCGCCGCCACCGGCAACGAAATCGTGGAGAAAGGCCTGATTATGGTCATTCCCGGTGTGGAGAAGAAAATCAGCCTGCCCCGTCTGAAAAGCGGGAAGATGCTCCAAAAACGCAAGGAAAATCCCGGTGTGGAAGATTCGAAGGGCAATTTCAATTATGACGAAAAAAGCCTCGATCCGAAGGATTTCATGGCCTTCACCGTGTTCAATCCCCGTGCCTTCGAGCAAATCTGGCGCAAGTGGCAGCCGAAAGGCAACCTCGTGTTCGCAGAGCTACCACCCGAAGCCCAGAATGCGCTGTTGGCCGAACTGGCCAAACAGGTACAGTTCGAATTAGGTGACCATTACATCAACGGCGAATACGGAGACGATGATGACCATCTGTTTAACGGTATCCTCACCCAAATGGCCAAAGATACGGAACTCATCATCGTGGACAGCGAGGAAACAACCATGCTCGGCAAGTTGAAAGCCGTTCGGAGCGCTATCCCCAAAGCAATCCGTAACAACCCGAACCTGCGTATCATCATGAGTATCGATGATTTCGACAAGTACGATGACGAGTTGACGGAACGAGAGGCCAAAAACGCCAGCGAGACGGACGTCAATGCCAGACGTTACAAGGGTATCGCCATCGAGACTTTGGCTGCATGGCCCGACGATCTGATCGTGGCCACGTTGTGTTCGATGGGCGCAGACGGAAACCTGTTCGCCGCCGTCAATCTGCAAGACGATGAGAATGTCATTCAGATAGACAAGATTTCCAATGCCAGCGAGTTGTACTTCTTCAAGATGCTGATGAAGGCTGATACCAATATCGCTTTCGGGGAGGAGACCGTGGTTTTGGACAGCCGCAAAAGTCCCGTATTTCAGCCGACTGCAAAAACCATTTCTGCCGACCCGACCACGGTGGCTATTCCGGCAGAGGGTGGCAGCAAGGAAGTGACCGTAACAGCCAGCGGTGAATACACCGTAGGCGCCGCTCCGGCCGGTTTTGAGGTAGAAGAAACCGAAACCGGTGTGACCATTTCGGCAGAGGCCAATGACACGGGCAATGCGAAAAGTGGGACTCTGACCATTACCCTGAATGCCGACAACTCGAAAACCGCTAAGATAACCATCTCGCAAGCCAAACAAGGAGCATAAGTCATGGGAAAGTTGAAATATCTGGTCCTGCATTGCACCGCCACCCCCGAAGGGCGTGAGGTGACGGCTGACGAGATCCGTCGCTGGCACACCTCCGCACCCCCTGTCGGGAGGGGCTGGAAGCAGGTAGGATACACCGATATGATACACCTCGACGGCCGTGTGGAGAGGCTGGTGGACAACAACGAGGATGCGCAGGTCGATTCATGGGAGATTACCAACGGGGCAAAAGGGTACAACACGACAGCTCGGCACGTTGTGTACGTGGGCGGTGTCGCCGCCGACGGCAAGACTCCCGTGGACACCCGCACCCTCGCACAGCGGAAAGCGATGGAAACCTACGTGAAGGATTTCCACCGACGCTTTCCCGACGTGGAGATTGTCGGCCACAACCAGCTGGCGGCGAAAGCCTGCCCTTCGTTCGACGTGAGGGCTTGGTTGAAATCAATAGGAATAAACCCATAAAAAAAGAATGAAATGAAAAAGTTGATTTGTTTTTTCATGCTGATACTCGTGTTTGTATCAGCCGCATTTGCCCAAACGGGCGATGTATCCACCGGCACAGATTATGACAGCATGATCGCCACTTTTGCCGGATTTGCCGGTTGTGTGGTATTGCTGACGGAAGGTATCAAAGCCCTGTTTCCCAAGATGAACGGACTGCTTACCCAGCTTGTCAGTTGGTGTGTCGGTATGGCGGCCGCCATGTTGCTATGGTGGCTTGATGCCGGATTCGTATCGGACGTCCAATGGTATATCGCCCTGCTTTACGGTTTAGGAGCCTCCTTCGTGGCGAACGGGATTGCGGATACGGGACTGGTTCAATGGCTTATCGGCCTTATCGCTAAAAAGTCGGGAAGCAAGTCATAAACAGGTAGTCCTATGGAGCTCAGTGAATTTTTGAACATCGCACTGGGTGGCGGTTTGCTGGCAACCATTATCGGCCTGTTGACCTTAAAGTCTACCGTCCGCAAGGCCGGTTCCGAAGCTGAAATGGCGAAAGCGGAGGCCGAGGCGGTGCGAATAGACAACGCTGAGCACGCCACCCGCATATTGATGGAGAACATCGTAAAACCTTTGAAAGATGAGTTTAACGAGACAAAGAAAGAGTTGGCACGTAACACGCGTGAGATGGCTCGCCTTCGCAAAGCCATCGATACCGCTAACAGTTGCAAACATCGCGATACTTGTCCTGTGCTTAACCGCCTGCACGAGCACCCGAAAGGCAACGCAGGAGAAGATCCGGGAGGAACTGACCCGGTCGGACAGTTCGACCAGCGAAGTCCTCCGGATACGGACGGAAACGGTCCCGGGGTCGGAGATTAGGCTGGTCATACCGGCGGACAGCCTGATGAAACTACCTCCGACGGCATCGTACGGCGGACGGAGCGGCCGGACGAATGTGGCGGTTAACCGCAAGGGAGATACGATTATTGTGCATGCCTCTTGCGACAGTCTGCAGCGACAGTGTGAGTATTACGAGAAATCCTCCTCGGTATGGCGCGAGCGCTATGAAGGCATGGCCGACCTGTACGAAGCGGAATTAAAACAGCGTTCGAACCCCGTTAAAACCTTTTTCACAGGGCTTGTCGCCGGGATAGCGATAACGGTATTAGGAATGATAATCATTAAAAACAAATTGAAGAATGGCAACTAAGAAATTCATATACGGCATAGCCGTCGTAAAGTTTAATCAAAAGGAAATCGGCTACATAGAAAAAGGCAGTTGGGACTGGGGCGGCACAAAGGCCGAGAGTACGGACATCGAGGCCGAACAAGTCCCCGATGCCCCGGTACTGACGCTGGCCAACAAGAACGCGACCATCGCGCCGACGTTCAACCTCATTCAGCTGGATTACGAGAATATACAGGCCGTGCTGGGCGGCACGCTGGTAGGAACCACTGGGCCGTACACCGGCTGGAAAGCTCCCACCGACTTGGTAGAACTTCGCGGCCCGTGGGAAATCCAGTTCGTGAGCGGACAGACCATGAAGATCCCCAACGGTACTATCATGGCCAACTTGGGCGGCAAGCTGACGCTGACCGAGGTTTCCAAGATAGAGTGCCAGCTGAAAGTGAACAAGCCGGAGGAAGCGGACACCGCTCCTTACGAAATCAACGACACCCCATCGGAGTAACGTATGGACGAGAAAGTCGCACGCCTCATACAGCGCGAGGGGGCGGCCGCCCTGTTGGACCGGGGCGTGTCCGTCCCCTTGAAGGATATCCGCCTTCCGTTCCGCAAGCCCCTGCGCCTGCGGGTCGTCATGCGCCGCCCCCGGCTGGGCGGGCTTATTCGCTTGGCCCGGGTGTACCTCTCGTTAGGGGTGACGGCGGAACAGATGAACAAGTTTACGAAGGAGGAGGAAATGGCCTTCCTCGTGTCACACGGCAAACAGGTGAGCCGCATGGTGGCCTATACCCTGTGCCGCGGCTGGATCAGCCGCCGGCTGCTGGTCGGGGCAACGGGATGGGCTTCCAGCCG
>OGQM01000828.1_pt1 | contig 24555 bp, 23 predicted proteins | sample 1553191 | NCBI WGS metagenome assembly OGQM01 (sample SAMEA2579954, study PRJEB22360) | human gut metagenome | biome: human gut; feature: human-associated habitat; material: faeces | place: Denmark | collected 2008/2010 | reverse complement strand
ACATAAAACCAGGGATTTTTCCCTGGTTTTATATATTTATTATTTTACTCATAAAAATAGTTTATAATTCCACTATATATTCCCCATGCTAATCTATTTTGATAATTGTCATCTAACAATTGTTTTTCTTCTTCTGGATTTGATAAAAAGCCACATTCTACTATCGTTGTTGGAATTTCCACATATTTTATAATATAAATTTTATCTATAGTTTTTGCAATTCTATTATTTCCTTTTTGTATAGTTTTGTTTAGATTTTCCTGAATTATTCTTGCAAGTTTTGCTCCTTCTTCACTTCCATCTTTGTAAAATGTCTGCCATCCATCATATTGTTGCTGTGGTATTTTGTTCAAGTGTATAGAAACGAATATATCTGCTTGACTCTCATTTCCTATTTTTACTCTATTTTTTATATCAGATATTTTTTTGTATTCTGCTTCTTCATAAAATAAGTTTTTTATTTTAAATTCGTTTTTAAAGTATGGATTAATATTCCTGATTAAATCAGCGTCTATATTCTGATATATTTGGTACAATATATACAAATAGCGAACAGACCAAATATTCTTGTGATGATATAATGTATTTTTAAACTCACTCATAATACGTCTATAGGTTAAATAATGCAGCTTCTTTAATCTATATTTTCTACTGATTTTTAAATTATAAAGAAGGCCTTTTGCCAATTCATATATTTTTCTTTTTTTCCATACTATGGTCTTATGACTTACCCTATATACATAAGTCGGATAATTCAATGCATAAAACTCTCCGGCTTTTATCATGGCGCTAATGAAAAACGGAGGATCCTGAAAACGCAACAGCGGCGGAAAATATAAATTATTGTCTTTTAAAAATTTACGCTTATACAAAAAACGGTGATAGCCATAATCAAACTGCCAATCTTTATAGCTGATTTTTTCACATTTCTCAAATGTATAGCCCCAGAAGTTGCCGTTTTTATCAAAGGTGGTTCTGATTTCGCCGTTATGAAGTTCGCTAAAGCAGCCGCCACAGATTAAAACTTTATTTTTAATCGCAGCATCATACATTTTTTGCAACGTTTGCTTCTCCGGGTAGTAATCATCCGGATCCATAAAAGCAATAAACTCGCCTTTGGCATGACGTATACCATTATTTCTTGCCGGACCGGCTCCTTGATTCTCCTGAGTAAGCAAAATTATCCTTTTATCTCTTTGCCGATATTCGGAAATAATACTCCTGCTACTATCCGTAGAGCCGTCATCAACACAAATAATTTCTATATTTTTCAGACTTTGGGCCACTACCGTATCCAAGCATTCACGAATATACTTGCCCATATTGTAAACAGGTATAATCACACTGACTTTGGGATTTTTCATCATATTCCTCTACATTGCATCTGCTAAGCTGTCGCTAATCATTCTATTGGTGATGACTTTCATGGAGAGGTGGTCCATCATCATATGAAGATCCTCGCTGATTTGCATATCGTCCACGCCCATATTGACGGAATAGTCGGCCATTTCTTTCAGTTTGCCGCCGCCAAATCCGGTCAGGCCAATGGTTATGCCGCCATTTTCTTTAGCATATTCAATCGCTTTCAAAACATTTTTGGAATTGCCGCTGCCGGAAATCCCGATGACATAATCGCCAGGCTGGAAGAAATTTTTAAGCTGCTCAACAAAGATATCGTCATAGCTGACATCATTGGCGTAGGCCATCATTCCCGGAACGTTATCATTCAGACAAATAAACTTAAAACGTTTGTCAAAACCATAACTGCTGCCTTTATTGAAATCGCAGCAAAAATGAGAAGCCGTGGAAGCGCTGCCGCCGTTGCCCATGATAAAAATCTGCTTTTCTTCGTCGCGGGCGGCAATCAACAAATTAATAAAAGTATTGATTTCGTCATGGTTCAGTTTGGCGATTGTTTCTTGCAACCGGTTCAGATAATTGGCGATATCTTTATAAAAATCCTGTTTCATCTTAATATTCTCCCCTCAGTGAATGTTTATTATAGTGAATGATCGTGGTTCCCTTATTATCAAATTTGAATGGAAGTTCCTTCAAATCGCGCAAGGCATAGCGGACGCGCTGGTGATTTTCCTCCTTGACGTAAAAAAGCAAAAACCCGCCGCCGCCGGCACCAAGCAATTTTCCGCCGCTGGCACCGTTTTTCAGCGCCAAATCATAATAATGATTAATCAGTTCATTACTAATACCGCCGGCTAATTCTTTTTTATACATCCAACCCCGGTGCAGTATCTCGCCCATGGCGTCAATGTTATTATGCAGAAGTTCTTCCCGCAAATCCTTGGCCAACTGAACCATTTTATGCAGGTTGTTGATTTTGGCGGCATTGTCTGTCGTATTCTTTTTCTGTTCTTTCAGAATGTCTCCGGCAGCCCGGGTTTGACCGGTATAAAACATCATCAGATTATCTTCCAGGCGCTTATATCCGTCCGTGGTCAGAAAAACCTTATCAACATTAACGCGGCCGCTGGTTTCAAATTCGATAAAATTCAAGCCGCCGCAGGCGCAGGCATATTGATCCTGCTTGCCGATCGGTTCCTTCAACAGTTCAATTTCCACCCGACAGGCCTGTTCGGCGATTTCTTCCTTATTCAAATAGGTTTCGTTATAGGCGTTGCAGAGATTAATCAGTCCGGCGGCAAAAGCCGAAGACGACGCCAGCCCTGTTCCCGACGGAATATCGGCGCTGGAGTTGAAGTCAACGCCCCGAATGTCATAAAGTTTGAACACCTCCCGGATAATCCGATGTTTTATTTCATCGACATTATGCACATCTTCAACCTGCGAATATTTCAGAAAATATCCGTCTTTGAAAAAATACGGGTGCATTGAAAGATAAACATATTTATTAATTGCAGTACTCAAGACAGCACCGCCGAACTTTTCATAATAGTTGGCCAAATCGCTGCCGCCGCCGGCAAAACTGATACGAAACGGCGTTCTGGTAATAATCATTCCCTATTCTCCAAAATAAAATCTATGGCCTCGGTGAGGTTTTTGAATCTGAAATCGGCGAGTTCTGAACTCCCGATTGTCTGGCCGACCAAAATTGTCCGGCAGCCGGCATTTTTTCCGGCCTGCATATCGCTTTCCCGATCACCAATCATCCAGGAACGGGAAAAATCAATGTTGAAATCTTTGGCCGCCTGCCGAAACAAGCCGATTTTGGGCTTGCGGCAATCGCATTCTATTTTCAACTCGGGGACTTCGCCCGGAAAACCTTTTTCGGGATGGTGGGGACAGAAATAAATCCCGTCAAGATAAGCACGCTCTTCGCCCAGTCTGGTTTCCATCGTTTTATTGGTCTGTTCGACTTCTTCCCGGCTTACAAAACCTTTGGCTATCATCGGCTGATTGGTGACGACAATGCTCAAATAGCCGGAAGCGTTGATTTTGGAAACGGCCTCGGCAACGCCCGGCAGCAATTTGAAATCCACCGCCCGAGGATTTTTATCCATATCAACATTAATAACCCCGTCCCGGTCAAGAAAAACGGCCGGCCTTTTGTTTTTGCGATTCAGGCGGCTGACCTTGCCGCTTTCGACATCCGCACAGATTTTTGGCAGCCGGTCTTTGGTTCCCATATCCTTGATATATTCGGCCGTATGATAAGCCTTAATGGTTTGACCGGCGACGAGCAGACGCGGCAAAACGTCTTTTCCAAAATCGGAAGCAACACCCGGCTCAATATAATCCAGCACCCGGGAAGAAAATATATAAACGGCGGCATTGACCAGATTATGATAGACCAAACCTTCAGGATGCGGCTTGGGCAGCATGGCGGTAACCGTCTTTTCGGCATCGGTTTCAACCAAATCGCTGTCATAAGGGTGATTGTTAGGGTGAACCAGAATGGTGCCGATTGAATCATAATTGCGGTCAAAGTCCTGAAACGCCTTGAGGTCAAAATCCATAACCACATCGCCGTAAAAAACCATAAAGCGCCCTTTCAGCCGGCCGTCAAGCAAGTGCAGGCAACCGGCTGTTCCCAGCGGGTACGGTTCAACAACATGATGAATCTTGACGCCCCATTTGGAGCCGTCGCCGAAATAGTCGCTGATAACATGCGCCAGATGTCCCGATAAAATAAATATTTCATCAATCCCAAAATCCCGTGCCAACTCAATCTGCCGTTCCAGCAGCGGTTTTCCGGCAATCGGACACATCGGCTTGGGAATATCCGTCAACCCCAGACGCGTTCCTTTGCCGCCGGCCAAAATTACAAGCTGCATGCATCTGTCTCCAAAATATGCCGAATGGCTTTTTCAACCGCCTGGTCAGAGGTAATGGACGCTTTCCAGCCCAAGGCATGAATCTTATTCAGATTATAGGCGAATTTCGGCACATCTCCGATCCAGCCGCGATCTCCGCCGGTATAGCGGATTTTAGCCGGCAGCCCCATGGCTTTGATAACCATATGCGCAATGTCGGTTACGCTGGTCTGCCCCTCAACCCCGACATTATAAAAATTAATCCGTTCATGGCTGTTGCGGCAGACAAACAAGATAGCTTCGACTAAATCTTTTACATATAAATAAGGCTTTGCCTGTTTTCCATCACCTAAAACTTCAAGTTCATTTGGATTCTTTTTGAGTTTTTTGACAAAGTCATGCAAAATGCCATGCGTTGTCCGTTCGCCGCAAACATTGGGGAAACGGGTAATCCAAGCTTTAATTCCGTAATTTTCCACAAAACTGGCGATAAACGCCTCGCTGGCCAGTTTGCCGGCACCATAGTGGGAGGCCGGAAACAACGGGCCATAATTTTCGTTGACTTCGGCGCCGCCGGTTTGTCCGTAAATTGCCGAAGTGGAAGCAAACATTATTTTTTTGACCTGATGTTTCATCATCGCTTTCAAAATCCGGTAAGTGGTCAGAAACGTCGCGTCAAGATCAACATCCGGATTAGCGTGGCTGCTGGCAATGTCAGAGTTGGCGGCCAGATGAAAAACCATGTCAAAGCCATATTCGGAAAAAAGCTTGTCCAACAGCCCCTCATCAAGGATATCTCCTTCAACAAAAGAAAAATGCGGAGACTGCCGGGCCGTATCCAGATTTGACAACCGTCCCCGGGAAAGATTGTCTAAAACGACGACTTTGCAACCTTCACTCAGAAGACGGTCGGCCAAATGGCTGCCTATAAATCCGGCTCCGCCGGTAATCAAAATATTTTCCACCAAAAATTCTCCTTCTCTACTCTCTTAATTAACAATCTTAATCAACGGGATACCCAAAAGATAAACTCTGATTTTGTCCGGCCGCCTGCGCAGGCGCAGCAGCGGAATTATTCCCAATATCCGAAGGCTCCAGCCGTCAGAACGACGATTAACGCGCCAAAGTTCAAAAACAGAAAACAAATAAAACTTTTTGTTTTGCCGAACGCTGAGTTCTGAATTGAACACTGCCCTTTCCTTTTCAGACAGAACATCGGGCAAACTGTCCGCAAAGCCTGATTTCAGCGCCGACGGCAACTTTTCATAAGCCCAAAGCAAATGTCGGATTTTCCATTTTTCAAAATCAGCTTTCAATTCGGGGTATGGCGAAACAATTTCGGAAACTTCCGCCGCCACAATCGGCAAAGCGGCAAAATGGCGGGAAACCTTCTGAGTTATGCTTGCGGACGATTGGCGATAAAAATAAAGCGCCTCATCAAGGAAAACGATTTTAGGAGCGGAAAGTACCGCCGGCAATACAAAGCGAACGTCTTCGCAGATGTAGGTAAAACCGAATTTAATCCCTTGTTTTTTCAACCAGTCGGCACGATATAAAAAATGCCAGGAATGGAACCGAACCGCAAACAACGGCTGCGTAATATCTTTCCAGGTTCCGCAGGCGGCAGCTGAAGTGTAATAGGTTATTTTTGAAGTTTTATCTCCGCTTACAGACCAGGCGTTAAAACTAACCAGCTCGGCATGATAACGGCGGGCAGCCGCCACCGTTCCGGCAATCATATCGGGAGACAACCAATCATCGGCGTCAACAAAGGCAAGATATTCGCCTTTGGCATGAGAAATTCCCAAATTCCGGGCAGTTCCCGGCCCGCAGTCGGCTTGGTTCAGAATTTTGAAGCGGGCATCCCGGGCGGCAAACTTTTGCAAAACTTCCCGGCTGCAATCATCCGAAGCATCATTGACACAGATGGCTTCCCAGTCTTTTTCGGTCTGCGCCAAAAGGCTGTTGAGGCACCGGGGCAGAGTCAGCACGGCATTATGAACAGGAACAACAAAAGAAACCAAAGGCATCAGACGCGCTCCTTCTGCCAAACCAAAATAAATGTCCGGGTCGGCGTACGCCGCAGGCTGAAAAGCCGTTTTTGATTCCGAGGCAGGGAAATCGGCCTGGCTTTTTCTTTTTGGCGTTTGTAGCGTACCAGTTTCAGGCAGCCCTTTCCCAACGGCAGCGAGAACTTTTCGGTGATTTTGTAATCATCAACCCAGCTGGCTTCAAAATGGTGTATTGAATAACTTTCCGGACTTTCCCAATAAAGGAGTTTAGCCGGATAGATATAGGCCCCGTCTTCAATCTTCAGAGGCCGGTCATTAGTGTAAAGGGTCGGCAGGCCGTAGCTTGACTTAAGATAATCGCGCAGCCGCGCCGTATTGGCGATCAAGTCCAAAGAGCCGTCGGCTTTAACAAAAGGCAAATCATCATATAATTTCAGAAAATTTCCGATCAGCGGATGCCGGGCAACGCTTCCGATAACGGCAGTACCGGCAAAATCGCGTTCCTCAAGATACTCGCTCCCCAGAAAAAGCCGGTTATTCAGAAAGTCGTCAAACGGTTTTCGAACCTCCACATCGGTATCCAGATAAATGCCGCCCTGGGTATAAAGGGCATACAGACGGAACCAATCGGAAACGAAAGCCCATTTTTGGGCGGCATAGGCCTCCCGCACATAACGGTTTTGGATACCGTCCATGTCTTTTTCGGACCATTCGCGAAAAACATAACCGGGCAAAATCCGAGCCCAGCTGTCCATACAGCGGCGGATAGTTTCGTTCTTCGGGCCGTTTCCAAACCAGCAGTAATGAATCAGCTTAGGAATCATTACGCCCTCCCCGGAAACGAGCGAGGCTACCAAGCATTATACACCTTGCGGCAAAGCTTTATGAAGAACTCTGCAAATTATTCAAAAGGTTTAAACAACCAACTATCCTTGATGGCTAAGAGCCTAAATTATTTGGATTAAGAAGACAAGACAATTTTTGTATTTTTAACACTATGATTTTTAAAACATACACTAATAGTTGATTAGACGTATTTTTCGTATTTTTTTGATGTGCTTTTGATGTGTTCTATTTTTAGTTGCAATGTTTTTTAGAAGGAATTTTATTGATTTTAAACGAATCAGCCAAGAAAAAACGCCGAATCGCAAACATAAATTCAGCGTTTTTTTCCGACTGCAGGATTTGTATAAGCTTTAATTAATTTTTAAAACGGGTATTAGATTTAAAAACCTGACAATTTTTTTGCCTTTAACTGTCTTTCCACGAAATAACGGCAACCCAAAAATGGAAATTACGTCACGTTTGGCATGTTTTATTTTCAAAAACGGCAAAAAGCCAAAAAGCAAACAGCGGCTTGATTTCGGAGAACGTTTTATTTTGAACAGCGGCAAAAACCCGAACAATTTGCAACACCACCCAGAATTTGACGCCGTTTGGGAGGCAGAAGCGCCAATCCGGCGGACAACCGTTTCATAATACGGCGACCGGCGCAGATAATCCCAATATTGCACCGCAAAATCACAATTCAAATTTTGCATTATCCATGGCTTGATAATCAGAGAAACCAATCGGGGCTGTTCATAAAAATTAAAATAATTGTCTTTTTCCTGTGCCAAAAGATAATCATTTTCCGGCAAATTATTGGGGATATTGTAATAATTCCAACCGCGGGGAAGCAGATAAAGCTCTTCTTCACTAAAAAGGCAGTTTAAAATATCCTGGTCATGGGTATAATAATCTTTAAGCAACAGCCGGGACAACATTTTCCTTTTTTCCGGCAGTTTCATTTTTTGCAAATCCAAAAGCAAAACGCCGCTGCTAAAATAAAAACGGCTGCGTTTTTCGCTCATTTTTAAATACTGCCGGCAATAGTCATGATATGTTCCCCGAAATCCGTCCCAGGAAATTTTGGCATTATGCAGGCTTTTTTGCCAGACACAGGAATCTAAAGCAGCGCCAACGGACTTGCCGGACATGTCCGTTTGATAAAGTGCGGAGACGTCTTCCAGCAATAAACTATCGGCATCTATATATAAAACACGGTCAAATTTGCGAAACAGCCAGAAAATTCCCAAGCGATAATACGCCGCCCGCGTCAAATGCCTGGTTTCAGAAGCGCAAACAAATTGTTCTTTCATATCAATAAAAAAGAATTTGACCTTATCGTTTTTGAGTTGATAAAAATTATCTTTTTGAACAATGCCTCCGTCTAGAATATAAATATAAGCATTAACCCGCGGCGACAAATTTTCCAGCAACGATTTCAGCGTTACATATAAATGGGGTTCATAATTGGCATCGCTTGACAGGCATAAGACGACCTTGTTTTCCTCTTTCGAGTATGGCGTTTCCAAAACCGGCAGCTTCTCCAGCCGTTCGACCATATCCCGTTTGGTCACCATAAAAGGTATTGTTTCCGCCTTATCCAAAGCATCGCGGCGACACAGCCCCGTTATGGCCCGGATAAATTCCGGGCTGTATTTTTCCGCTTTCCGAGAAGAAAACCAGGCATAAATTTCATTATTGCTTTTCCAGGCGGCCCGGCTTAAAAAATCGCAATCTTCCTGATCCAACTCCGGAAAACAGGAAGAAATCAACCGGCCTCTCTCTGCCAAATGTTTTTGGACGATTTCCGGGGCATTGCTGCTGCTCAATCCGTTTAGACGGAAAGCGGCAACAGAACGGTAAAGGAATTTAATCCGGCATTTTTCGGATTTGCAGAAGCGAAGGAGAAAATCCCAATCGCCAATAATCTTATAACTTGTATCATAATTTCCAAACCGACGGTGCAATTCACGTTTATATATCATTCCCTGATGGCAGGGCGTTCCCCGTAAATAAATTCCGTCATCAAGCGGGTGCGGTATTCCGATTGAGATCCGCCGGTCATTCTTCCCCAAGTTGCTGACGGCGCAGACAAACATATCCGCCTTTCCGAAATCCCGGTCTTCAACCAACGTTTTGACGGCTCCGGGCAAGATATAGTCGTCAGAATTAACAAACCAGACATATTCTCCCTGCGCCAGAGCCACTCCTTTATTCATAGCATCGTAGATGCTATTATCAGGTTCGGATATATATTTTATCCAGCCCAAGCCGGCATATTCCTGCAAAATGTTCAAAGTCCCGTCATCAGAACCGCCGTCTATGACCCAATGTTCAATCTGTCCGCCATTTTGGTCATGAATACTTTGAAGACACTGACGAAATGTTTGTTCCCGCTTATTTTGAATCAAATTATAAATCACGGTAATGATGGTAATTTGGGGTTGTGTCATATTTTTTCCTTTTCTCAAAAAATATCCGAATATAGACAGTTATGAGAACAGGATACTCACAATATTACAACTTTAAATTGTATAATAAAAGTTATATACAGTTTTAATCCAAAATATTTATAATCCGTTTGATTTCAAAACGGCGCAAGGCATTTCTTTCGCGGCATTCGGCAATCAAAACGCCATTGCCGACCTCTACCGGAACAACCCGGCGGCGGTAGTTCTGCCCGTCGGGCTTGCGATAAACCAGCCCGATTTCGGCTTGTTGTTCGGCTGCGCGGCATAAACGCCGCTTTTTTTGCAATTCGGGCATAGCCGTATCTTCACAATAGCGGCACAAAAAACCGTTAATCCGTTCGTCAACCATGACATGGCGCGCAGAAACAGGCTTTTTCAGGCTTATCCCCTCAAGAGACGTACAACGGCTCAGAGCTACATACAACTGCCCGGCGGCAAAGGTTCCGCGGCCGATGTCAATTTCCACCCGGTCAAAGGTTTTGCCCTGGCTTTTGTGGATTGTAACCGCCCAGGCCATCCGAAACGGAAACTGCAAAAATGTCCCGACAACCTCGGAAATTATTTCCTTGCCTTCCAGCTTATATTTACAGACCTCCCATTCAAACGGAAACACCGCGACCAGGCGCTGCCCCGCCTGGAGGCGGACATTAATATGGCTCAAGCGTTCGTCACGAAACCTGACGCTTTCAATATGCCCGACGCTGCCGTTGACCCAGCGGTTTTTGGCATCGTTATTCAAAAACATAATCTGAGCGCCGATTTTGAACTCCAGACGTTCAGCCGCGGGATAATATTCCTGGCCGAAATCCCCCTCAATCTCGGCTTCGGAAATATACAAGATACCGTCCAAAGCTTCCAGCATCTGCCGGTTGACCGTATCGGCCGCCTGATTGGTGGTGGTAAGGGTGATTTTGAATTCTTCGGCGCCTTCGGCGTTTACGTCGGCTCCGACCCGGCCGTTAAGGCGCTGCAAATCTTCGGCCGACACCATATTATTGCGAATGTTGTTCAACAGGCCGATAAACACGTTGTCTTTTTGGCGATAGATTTTTTTTAGTTCCACAATCTGCAATGGAATTTGGCGAAAGACATCGGCGCTGAAAAAATACGGCGTTTCATAATGATCGGCAAAAATTTCTCTTTCCCGCGGCCCAACCACCGGGGGAAGCTGATACAAATCGCCGACAAAAACCATTTGCACGCCGCCGAAAGACTTGTTTTCATCGGGGCCGAACTTACGCAAAAAAATATTTATACAATCCAATAAATCCGCGCGCAGCATGGACACTTCGTCAATAATCAGGGTTTGCAGATGCTTATATATCCGGGTAGCGCGCGGTTTAAACTCGCCGTTCTCAATTTGAGCTGGACTGATATTAATCGGAAAACCGAAAAAACGGTGAATCGTCTGCCCTTTAATATTAAGAGCGGCCACTCCGGTCGGTGCCAAGAGAACGATCCTCTTGGTGCTGTGCGCATAGGCATAGTTCAGCAGAGTTGATTTGCCGGTACCGGCTTTTCCGGTAATAAACAGGTGTTGGTTTGTCCCTTCAAGCAAATCTAAAGCTTTTTGAAACTCCGGATTGATTTCAACCTGAAGAGGCATAATATCCCTACCCTTCCAACGGGCGATCAGACATGCCGATCCGGCCGACAAAAGGCAGTTTTACGGCAGGACGCAAAATATCAACGCCGAAATCCAACCCCAGCACATTAAATTCAACGCCTTCTCCCAGGCCGACCGTCAGCCCCAACAGCCCATACAGCGAGAACTGCCAACCGCTTTTGCTTTCGCTCAAAGCAAAGATGCGTCCGTCATAAAGCCAGTCCCGCCCGATGGCATGAGGAGGCAGTTCGACAGTCAGCTCAGGCACATTGCGGATAATATAAGAGATAAAAGTGTTGCTGTTCGGCCCCGGACAAAGGACATAAGTATCGTCATAAGCGTATTCCGCCGCCAATTTTTGAATCCGCGGAATAGCGCGGGCAGCCTTTTCTCCCCGCAACTCCTCAATCAACTGCGGCTCGGCACCGTACCATCTGCGGTCAGGAACATCCTGTTCAACGGCAACGCTGTGCCCGGAACGATACAGCCGGTACCCCAAAACCTGGTAAGTGGTATATTGTTTGGCATTTTCGGGTTTGACGGCAATCCAGCTGTGAACACTAAAAAACCCCCGCCAACTATAGGTACGGGCGGCATAAACCTGGACAACAGCTCCCTTTTCCGTTTCCGGCAACGGCGCAATTCCTGCGGAACTGCGGTCGGCCTGCCACCAGGGCACCGGCCGGTAGAAAAAAGCCAGCCACAAGAATCCGGCGGTCATTAACAATCCAAAAATCATCGTCTTATTTATTTTTTTCATTTCTGTTTTCTTTGTTGTTTGGGAGTTTGCGTTTGTTCCGAAGAGGGTATCAGCCCGTCTCTCGCAAAGCTGAAGACATTATCCCGGCTGACAATCAGATGATCGAGCAAATCTATGTCAACCAGTTTGCCGGCTTCCCAAATCATTTTGGTAACCGCAATATCCTGTTGAGACGGTTTGACAACCCCGGAAGGATGGTTATGAGCAATAACGATTGCTCCGGCGCCGCGTTCAATGGCCGACTTTATCACTTCGCGCGGGTGAATCGAAACATGGTTCAGGCTGCCGCGCTGCTGGATTTCGTTCCCAAGCAGAATCAATTTGGAATTCAGGTAAACAATCATAAACTGTTCAATTTTTCCATAACCGATTTTGCTGCGGCAATAGTCGACAACCAAATCCCAGTTGTTGAGCAGGTGGCCGTCCTCGGCATTCAGATTTTGCCATTGTACCCGGAGAGTGGCTTCCCGAACGGCTTTGAGCAAAGCGAGACTGCTTTCCTTAAATCCCGAAAAAGCCAAAAGCTCTTTGCTTTCGGCATTGACAACGCCGGCAAAATTGCCGAATTTCTTAATCAGCTGTTTTGCCAGCGGTTTGACGTCGCGTCGGGGAATTGACATCGTCAGCAGAAATTCCAGAAACTCATAATCTGGCATGTCTTTGCCTTCTGTTGCCAAAAAGCGCGTTCTCAGCCTTTGGCGATGACCAAGATAATCCGGCTTGTCTTCCGGCATTTTCCGATCAGTCCCGTTCATCGGCTACTCAACCTTATAGGGCGGCTTGTCATAGCCTTTGAGCGAATAGGTAAAGACCTCGCAGCCGTCTTTGGTGACGCCCAGCGAATGTTCGAACTGCGCCGACAACGACTTGTCGCGGGTGGTGGCCGTCCAACCGTCGGCCAGGATAATCGCCTCTTTTTTGCCGATATTAATCATCGGCTCGATCGTAAAGAACATTCCTTCTTCAATCAGCGGACCGGTTCCTTTGCGGCCGCAATGCATGACGTTCGGGGCATCGTGAAAAACCCGTCCCAGACCATGGCCGCAGAACATATCGACAACAGAATAGCCGTATTTGTGGGCATATTCTTCAATAACGGCCCCGATATCCCCCATACGGGCACCCGGCCTGACGACATCAATGCCGCGCATCAGACATTCGTATGTCACGTCGCAGAGCCTGGTTGCCTTCAATTTGGGTTTCCCGGCATAATACATGCGGCTGGTATCGCCGAACCAACCGTCCAGCGTAACGGTAACGTCGATATTCAGTATATCTCCGTCGGCCAGTTTGCGCTCATAGCTCGGAATACCGTGACAGATAACATGATTGATGGAAATGCACAGGGTTTTGGTATAGCCGCGATAACCGAGGCAGGAAGGAATCGCGCCGCGGGCCAAAATAAACTCGCGGGCAAGATCGTCCAGCTCTCCGGTCGAGACGCCGACTTTGACATAAGGCGTCAGATAGTCCAAACATTCTGCGGCCAGCTTTCCGGCTTTGCGCATTCCTTCAAAATCTTCCGGCTCATAAATCGTTATGCCGTCTTTGCGTTTATGTGACACTTTATTCCTCTTTCTGAAAATCAATTTTTTATTGTGTGGTATTTTTACATCTTTAAAATAATATTGCAATACTCCTTACGCTTATTATTTAAAATTAATATAACATGATAAGGAATCTGAAAATGCTGAAAAAAATTTCATTTATGCTGTTGAGTCTGATTTTGGTCGGGCTGACGCTGGCCGGAAGCAAATATTTTACCGACATGGGGACGCAGAGCTGGTATCCGGCGGCAGACAAGACGCCGCTCACGCCGCCGGCCTATGTGTTTCCGGTCGCCTGGTCATTTATTTATGCCACGCTGCTGATTGCCGGATACCGGATTTTGTATTACCGGGCCGGAAGCAACATTCTGATTTTGTTTGTCATGCAGCTGTCATTGCAGGTTTTGTGGTGCATGACTTTTTTTACCATGCAAAATGCCTTGATGGGGCTGTTGGTTATCCTGATGCTGGACGCCACCGTTTTTCTGATGCTCATGCGGCTGAGAAAACGCGACATTCTCTCAGCGCGGCTGCTTTATTTCTATTTTGCCTGGCTGCTGTTTGCCACATATTTAAACCTTGGGTTTATCTTCTGATTCCAATGCGGAGAAAAAGCGTCATTTTTTGTAAAAAAAAATATAGACAAGCTCTCGTCTTTGTTCTATTTTAGCGAGGTTAATAATTTTTTATTTTTGGGAAGTAAAAATGACAGTTACGCTAAAAGAAATCAGAAACACCTATTTAAACTTTTTTGCCAAGAACGGGCATAAGATTGTGCCGTCGAGTTCTCTGGTTCCCGACAACGATCCGACACTGATGTTTACCAATTCGGGAATGGTGCAATTCAAAAACATTTTGGCCGGCAACGAAACCCGCGATTATACCCGAGCGACGACTTCCCAAAAATCTGTTCGGGCGGGCGGGAAACACAACGACCTTGACAGCGTCGGCTATGACGTGCGGCACCATACTTTTTTTGAAATGCTCGGCAACTTTTCGTTCGGAGACTATTTCAAAGACGATGCCATCCGCTGGGCCTGGGAACTTCTGACCAAAGATTTTGACATGCCGAAAGACCGGCTGGCCGTTACCATCTATCATAACGACGACGAGGCTTACAATATTTGGAAAAAAGTTTCCGGACTTCCCGACGACCGGATTATCCGCATTGCCACCAAAGACAACTTCTGGCAAATGGGCGATACCGGCCCCTGCGGCCCCTGCTCCGAAATCTTTTATGACCACGGTCCGGAAGTCTGGGGCGGACTGCCAGGAACGCCGGAAGAAGACGGCGACCGCTGGATTGAAATCTGGAATCTGGTCTTTGACCAGTTTGAAGACCTGCCGGACGGTACCCGTGTTCCGCTCAAGCGCCCGTCGATTGACACCGGCATGGGGCTGGAACGCATTTCCGCCATTTTGCAGGGCGTCCATTCCAATTTTGAAATTGATATTTTTCAAAAGCTGATTAAGGCAATTGCCGACATTGCCAATTCGGATCCGAACGGTCCGCTTAAGGCTTCGCACAACGTTATTGCCGACCATCTGCGTTCGACCTGTTTCCTGATTGCCGACGGCGTTCTGCCCTCCAATGAAGGACGCGGCTATGTTCTGCGCCGGATTATGCGCCGGGCGATGCGCCATGCCCACATGCTCGGGGTAAGCGAACCGATGATGTACAAGCTGGTACCTGCTTTGCAAGAGCAAATGGGGGAAGCTTATCCGGAACTTTATCGCGCCGAAGGGCTGATTACCGAAACCCTGAAGATGGAAGAAACCCGGTTTGGCAAAACCCTGGAAAAAGGACTGAGCCTGCTTGATGCCGAAACGGAAGGTCTGAAAGCGGGAGACAAGCTTTCGGGCGAAACCGCTTTCAAGCTCTATGACACTTACGGATTTCCGCTGGATCTGACACAAGATGCGCTTAAAAACAAAAATATTGAAGTTGACGTGGCAGGGTTTGACGCCGCCATGGAACGCCAAAAGGCCGAAGCCCGCAAAAACTGGGCAGGATCGGGCGATGCCGGAACCGAAAAAATCTGGTTTGAGCTGAAAGACAAACTCGGCGCAACCGAATTTCTCGGCTATAACACGCTCAAAAGCGACGGCATGGTTACCGCCCTGGTTCAAGACGGCAAAGAGGTTTCCCAAGTAACCGGCGGCACTTTCCAGCTGATTGCCAACCAGACGCCGTTTTATGGCGAATCCGGCGGACAGCTCGGCGACACCGGGGTTGTTTCAAACGGCAGTTTCCGGGCCGCGGTCAATGACGTCAAGAAAAAGCTTGACGGCCTGTTTGTCCACTATTGCACATTGCTCGGCGGAGAGGCCAAAACCGGCGAAACGGCCAGTTTTGAGGTTGACAAGGCGCACCGCGCCGCAACGGCCGCCAACCACTCCGTCACGCATATTCTGCATCATGTTTTGCAAAACAAATACGGCAAGCAGGTCACTCAAAAAGGCTCGATGGTTGCCCACGACAAAATGCGTTTTGACATTGCCTACAACAAACAAATCAGCGAAACCGAACTGCGCGAAATTGAAAACGAGGTGAACGCCCTTATCCGTGCCAATGCTCCGGTACATACCGTCCTGATGAGCAAAGACGAAGCTGTTGAGCTGGGTGCGATGGCTTTGTTCGGCGAAAAATACGGAGATGAAGTCCGGGTGATTATGATGGGCGAAAAAGACTGCCCCTTCTCGATTGAACTGTGCGGCGGCACGCATGTCAAACGCACCGGGGACATCGGTTATTTCAACATTGTTTCGGAATCGGCGATTGCCGCAGGCGTTCGGCGTTTGGAATGCGTTACCGGACCGGGCGCGGAACTGTTTGTCCAGGGGATTGAAGACAAGCTGCACCGGGTCGGGCAGGCTCTGAAATCCAATTTTAACGACATTGAAGCGCGGATACATTCCCTGCTGGAAGAAAAGAAAAAGCTGGAAGCCGATATTTTCAATCTCAAGAAATCTTTTGTCAGCAACAAAGCGGCCGACAATCAGGACAAGGTTGAAACCGTCAACGGCGTCAAGTTTATCGGGCGTGAGATTCCCAACATTCACCCCAAAGAACTGAAAGCCTTTATTGATGAAATCAACAAGACAATCGGTTCCGGCGTGGTCGTTCTGGCTACCAACAAAGATGACAAGGCTTCGATTGTGGTCGGCGTTACCAAGGATCTGATTAACAAATATTCGGCGGTCGAACTGGTTAAAATCGCCTCAACGGCAGTCGGCGGCAGCGGCGGCGGCGGACGTCCCGACATGGCGCAGGCCGGCGGCCCCGACGGCAGCAAAATCGGCGAAGCGATTGAGGCAATTCGCAAAGCGCTATAACTTCAGACACAAAAACCCCGGCTGCCCGGGGTTTTTTGTTTACCGGTTTATCGGCGGTACGGAAAATCACTAAGCCGTTTGATTAAAAATTTCACAAAAGGCCTTGATTTTTAGGAAAAAACATGTCTTAATATGCACAAAATATTATATCATTTTAAAATTTAGGCTTTATGGTACCAAAAATTATTAAAAAGCATTTGTTGTCTTCCAGGGTAATTAAAAGTCTCAAAGACCTGACGCAAGATCTTGATTTGGCGTATGATGTTTCAGATATAACGCCAATGGCAATTCAGTTGAGAAAAAGTTATCCGCATTTTGAAAAAGGAGAAATTTATTATGTCTGGCAGCTTTCGGGCACCGTTCGAAACGGAGAGAGCGCCGGTTATAACAAGCATCTTATTTATAAAATACATGATAAAGAAGACATTGAATTTGCAATTATCGAATTGAGAGACGTGAAATGGTGCGAAAATCTTGATGAAAAATTTCAATACCATACGATTACGTATTATCGCAAATCAACCTCTGTCGGAAATTATCCATATTTTTTGCCGAAAGAAGACTGTCTCTGAAACGTTTTGTACAACAAAAAACTCCCCGCATTGGGGAGTTTTTGTTTTTTCAGCCAATGGGAACAAGGCTGGGAAGCGCTGCGCGCTCAAAAAAAACCATCAGGGAGCAAAAATCCTCTATCGGATAGGGATAATCCTGTTCTTCTATAGCCTTAATCCTCTCTTCCGGAATATGGCTCATCTCCGCCAGCCGTTCACGCGAATAATGATAAGCCCCTCTCAGTTCCTTTAAGCAAAGCGCACAAGCATAATAAAAACCGCGAATGGAATCCTGCGCTTGTTTCCGGCGCATTTCATAGTTTTGATTATCGTCAATCGCTTCCAAATGGACATTTAGGGTATAGCCGAAGAATTCCAATATCTTAATCAACTTCCACATACCGGTAAACCGCCCTCTCTCGATGTTTATCAACTGTTCGACATCAGGAATGTTGAGAGTTTCGCAAACGCCGCGGCGGCTCATGCCGTCAGCAAGGCGGGCGTTTTTGACCAGCGCCCCGATTTGCCTCCGAAAACGTTTATATTCAGATCGTACAAATTGCTTCATTTCAGCTCCTGTTTTGTTGGATTAAAACAAAACCGCCTTAGAAAAATCCTCGGCGGCGGAGCTCAAAAACTGTACTGACACAGTCCTGCTTCTTCGATACGCAAAGCGCACTTATGCCGCAGACTCCACCACAAGATGGAAATTATCAGTAAGATGTTTTTGAGACACCACAGCTCATCTCTGAACTGCGAGAATGAGTTTAAAACAAATAGGAGAAAATGCAAGCATAATTTTTTGATAACGCCAATGCCGTCCCCAAGTACCGTCATGCGCACGCCGGCGAAATCCTCTCCTCGCTGGTGATCTGCGAATTTTCCTCTTCCTGTCATGCCGCAGCATTTTTTCTATCTGTCATACCGCAGCATTTTCTCTCTTCCTGTCATGCCGGCCTCCGAGCCGGTATCCGGGTTAATATTGATTCCTTAGCACCTGGATTCCGGGTCAAGCCCGGAATGACAGTAAAAAAAACAAGCCCGGAATGACAGCAAAAAAACAAGCCCGGAATGACAGTTATATGAGTATTATCCCTCGATTGCGAAGCAATCGTCCAGGAATCTGCGAATTTCCCTATTTCCTCAACCACCAATATTCGCTTAGTCACATTATGATAAAAAACTCGCAGACCCTCTGACGTTTTTTCTGGCGAAAAAACGAGGGGTGACAGTTATTGAGTAACGGATGCTGCCGCGCCAAATGGTAACCATTATTGGCAAACCGAGATAGTGCACATTATAAGCAACGCGGATTCAGGGCACTCAAACCAAAGTAGCGGGGTATTCGCTCCGCCGTGCAGGCGCTGCCCGCGCACCTGTCGTACAGACTGTTATATAAAAAAAACCCCGCAATTTTGAATTGTCCAACTTTCGAGGGACAGTTCAATTTTTTGCGGGGTTTAAGAAAGCTGCATTTCACAACGAAGCTTTCTGAACAGTTTATGATAAATTACAAATTACCGTTTCAAGCTGTTCTTTAGGTTTCTTTTCATTAAATTCTTTCATCGCCTCGGTTATTTCTCCCAAGACCAGAACCAAATTCAAAGAAACTTCTCCTTGTTTGCAGTACATCTTCCAACAATAGTACTGCTTCCTTTCCTCTAAGCGCTCATCAAAAGTGACGCTTTTGTCACGCTTGGCGGTCATCGTGATGGTACCGAACTGCAACAATTCCATCGGAACTATTCCCTTCCCGCTCATATAAGCTGCCAAAAAGTTATGCGCCAAATATGAATCGAGCCAGCCGCTATCGACCTTATCTTTAACCGATTTGGGCAATCGCTTGGGGTTGCTGCGGTTAAAACGAACAAAAACTTCACTAAAATACGCCGGAAAAATTAAACGTGTAAACATAATAAAAAAAATTTTTTTTGATTAATAATAAAAAATATTTGTATTTTTTATATCATATATCCCCCGGCGGGTCAAGATATATTTTTGGCAATTTTTTGTCAGGCAAATACAAACAGTTATGGAGAACAAAAAAAGTCCTTCGCGAGGAAGGACTTTTTTGTTTATAAGCCGAAACCGTTTTTGCGACTCTAAAAGTTGTACAATTCGGCACCGTCGACAGCCGTCTGGCATAGCGGAAAATAATTGAAGTAGACGCTGACCAGCAGCAAAGCAACCACGGGAACTACGACCTTTTCAAACGGAAAATGAGCATGGCCGCCGTTTTTCATCTTCATCCACTGATAAAACTCCGAGGAATAGTACATAACCAAGGCTCCGACCAAAGTGCTGAACAGGAACGGATCCAGATAGAAGATGAGAATTGCCTCCGGAGAATAGCTCAGTTCGCCCAAATACATAAAGCCTATCATGGCCACGCTGACGGCGATAATCCAAAAATCGCGGCCGCGGAAATTCCAGCCTTTTTTATCAAACCAACGGATAGTCCAAAAACCAATCATCACCAGCAGCGCCCCGGCCCAAACGCCGACGACGCTGTCATCTACGCCCAGTTTGCGGGCAATTTCCAAGGAAGCGCCGACGGCTATGGTACAAACAGCACAGGCCGGATTGGCCATAGCGTTGCCGCTGAAGGCAACGGCCAATATCAAGGCGAGAAGAATGCTCATTTTGTTAATCCTTTCGATTAAAATTATTTTTTATTATATTAAAGTGTCATGATTTTAAATCAACTGCTTTTTCAATATTATTATCCTGCGACTTTTTGAGATAGCGCTTGGCCATTTTGAGCGCATTTTCAAAAGTGCTGGCGGTTGAGATGTTCAGATGCGTAATGCCGTCCTGATTCAGGGCATCGTGCAAAACGCGCCGCGGCTGTTTTTTGAGATTGGAAAAAATGATTTTGGTATCGTATTTGCTCAGTTTTTTCACAAACTCGGTAATGATGTTGGCACCGGTAGCGTCCACAACCGGAACATAGCCCATGCGCAAAATCAAAACCTTGGGCTTTTTATCAATTTTTTTCAGAAAATTTGACACTTGCGAAGCGCCGCCAAAGAACAATGGGCCGGACATACGCAGCGACATTACCCCTTTTTCATGAAGAATCTGGGTCAAATCGCGTCCGCCGCCGTGGTCGTCCAGAACGGTTTCGTCATTGGCGATTTCAATTTCCTTACTCATCCGATGCATAAATATAACACTAGCCATGATAAAACCAACACTAATCGCCGTATTTAAATCGACCAGCACCGTCAACAGCAGCGTGACAAGCAGCGTATAGCGGTCGCCTTTGGGACCGGTCATCAGCTTGTACATCTTATCGAGGTTCAGCATGTTCCAGCCGATAATCAGCAAGACCACCGAGAGGCAGGCCAACGGAATATATTTGGCGGCCGGCGACAGCAGAAGCATGAACAGAATCAGAAACACGCTTTGCATAATTCCGGCCAAGGGCGAATAGGCATTGGCCTTGAAATTGGTGGCGGTACGGGCGATGGCGCCGGTTGCGGGAACGCCCATAAACATGGCGGAAGCAATATTGGCAACGCCCTCCCCGATCAGCTCGGCATTGGAATTATGGTTATCGCCGCTCATACCGTCGACTACCGTTGCGCTCAACAAAGATTCAATTCCGGCCAAAAAAGCAATCGTCAGCGCGCTCGGCATCACCTGGAGAGCCAGGTGGATATCAAAATCAGGCAATTCGGGCTTGGGCAGAAAATGCGGCACGCCGCCGAACTTGTTGCCAATCGTATCAATATTTATGCCGAAAAGCGAAAACACCGCCACCAGCAGCGTGGCACCGACAACGCTGACCAAATAGGCCGGATATTTGGGCTTTTTCCATTTGACCAGAAAAATGGCGGCAAAGGAAAAAACGGAAATAAACAGCGATGCAAAAGTAAAGGTATTAAGATTGGTAAGATAAACTTTCCACTTTTGCAGAAAATCGGTCGGGACAGAATCAATCTTCAGCCCCAGCAGGTCTTTAATCTGGGTTGAAATCAGCAGCAGGCCGATACCGGCCGTAAAGCCGACGACGACCGGATAGGGAATATATTTGATATAGGTTCCCAGCCGCAGCAAACCGGCCAAAATCAAAATCAGACCGGCCAGAACCATAACTACAACCAATCCCGGATAGCCGTGGCTCTGGATAACGCTGAAAATAACCACCACAAAGGCTCCGGTCGGCCCGCCGATTTGAAAACGGCTGCCGCCCAGTAGGGCAATAAAGAAACCGGCAACGATTGCCGTATATAATCCCTGGGCGGGATTAACCCCGGAGGCGATTGCCAGCGCCATGGCCAGCGGTATGGAAATAACCGCAACCGTCAGCCCGGCAACGCAGTCACGGCGGAAACAGCCCATATTATATCCGGATTTCATAACTTCAAACAATTTGGGGGCAAAATTGTGCCCATAAGCGGCCAACAGGCTGCCAAAATATTTCTTCAACATTTCAACCTTAACTCGACTCAAAATTTTCTCTCTGTAAAAAAAAGCGGGATTAGGAATACTACAAATCTCTGTCCTGTCAAGACTTTGCCGACTTATTAACCGGATTTTCGGTACCGGAAACCTTATTTTTTTCCGGCAGCGGAAAAAACGCCGCCTTTCATAGAAAAATTTGCCCCGAATAAGGGGATAGCTGGCAAAAAAGGCTTGAAAAGATTCCGAAAAAGACGGAGAGTATAGCCGGAATGACGATATTGCCCAAGTGCTGCACTAAACGGAATAAGAACTGAACATGAGACTATCGCCTGCACTAAAAAAGAAGACTTTGGAAATCCTCAAACTTTCGCTGCCGATTACCACATCATTTGTGGCAATGGGACTGATGGGGATTGTCGACACGATTATTGTCGGACACTACAATACGGAACAGTTGGCCTACATCGGCTTGGCCAACGCCATTTTTTCGCTGCTGTTCACTATTCCCATCGGGCTGTTGCAGGGCGTGCTGATCAAATCTTCGCAAAAATTCGGCGCCCACAAATTTGCCTCCTGCGGCAAAATCTATAACGAAGGCAAGCGCTATCTGGTTTTTCTTTCGATTATTTTTACCTTTATCGGCATTAACGGCCAGACGGTTCTGCGCCTGCTCGGGCAAAGCGAAGACATGGTGGCGCACAGCGGCGAGATTTTGCTGATTTTTTCGCTTTCTATCCCTTTTGTACTGATATTCGTCAATTCCAGTTTCTTTCTGCAATCTATCCGGCGGCCGCACATCGGCATGTATGGCGTAGTTGCCGCCAATATTATCAACATCATCATCAATCCGGTTTTGGTTTACGGCCTGCTCGGGTTTCCCGAACTCGGCGCCCGCGGATCAGCGACTTCTACGCTGATTGTGCGGATTTTTCTGGTGGTTTACATTCTGCTTTATATCCACAAAATGGAAAAGAACCCCAAACTGAACAAACGTTTCGGGCTCGACCGCAAATACAAGACCTGGTGGACGGACAGCCGGACAACCCGCCAGTTGGGTTACGGCATTGCTATTACGATTATGGCAACAAACGGTTCTTATTCGATTGTCAGCAACTTTGCCGGCTGGCTGGGCGAAGAGATTATGGCCACCTTCGTCATATTTACCAATTTAAGCATGATTACCGCAATGGTTTGTTTTTCGCTGTCGCAGGCGACTTCGATTGTGGCAGCATCGGCTTTTGGAAAACGGAGCAGCCGCGATTTTGTTCTTTCGGCCACCGCCGGGGTCATTATTCTCAGCACGGCAATTGCCATATTATGCCTGGCAATCTATCATTATCACACGGCCATATTCGGCGTATTTACCAAAGACGAGCGGGTCATCGGCATTTTGGCCGGGTTGGTCGGATATATGATTTTGGAAATTGTCTGCGACTCTCTGCCGCTTAGCGTCATGGGCGCCCTGAACGGCCGCGGAGATGTCAAAATTCCGACAATTTTTCAGGCCATATCATTTCTCGGGGCACGCGTAACAGCCTGCTATGTTTTGGGGTTTGTTTTCGGGCTGGGCCTAAAGGGACTGATTATCGGCCTGGCCATCGGCGGCGTCACCTCGCTGCTGCTGAACAGTTTGCGCTTTTTATATCTCATCCGCAGAGATGTAACTGAAGGCATCCGCTGAACGTTCGTCGCCGTCAAGCATCGGGATAATGCGGCTGCGGCGGATTTCTTCTCCCAAGTTATAGCGCCTTTATCCATGCACTGCTTACGTAACGAGACGAACGCCAATTCGTCCGGACTATCTCTAGCCCTTTGGATAACTGCTCATGCAGTTATATTTTTTTGTATATAGAATATACATTACTTCAATATACAGAAGTATGATATTGTGTCAAGTTATTTTATATTATTTGACATGAATAAAAGAGAAGCACAAATAATTAGTGATGATATTGTTACAGCGTTAAAGAATGAGCGCCTGCGTCAAAACATCAGTTGTTATAGACTGGCAAAGGATTTAGGATTAAGCCAGAGTACTCTTTCGTATATAGAAAAATTAAAACAAAAGCCCAGTTTATATAATGTTATCATGATTGCTCAGTATCTGAAGGCTGATTTGCCTGAGATTATAAAAAAGTACTATAATTAAATCAAATCCGTTCATTATGGAATTATGTAAAATTGTCAAGGTAATTTATATTAAATTTATGAATAAAAGAGAAGCTGAAATCATCAATGACGCTGTTGTGGAAGAACTTAAAAAGCTCCGCAATAAGCATAAAATTTCTCAATATAAAATTGCCAAAGATACAGGTTTGAGTAAAAGTACAATTTCGCGTATAGAAAGTTTTCAACAAAAACCTACTTTAATGGTTCTTTATATTATTGCAGATTATCTTCAAGAAGATTTGGGCAAAATATTGTCTTATATCTATTCTGCTTATAAAAATAAATGATGCTCCTTTAATCTAAACCAAAATAATAAAGAGAAAATTCGCAGATCCCTTGACAATTGCTCCGCAATCGAGGGATGACCTGCATGGCAGGAGCGAATATCCCGCTACTTTGGGTTTGGGTGCCATGAATCCGCGATGCTTATAATGTGCACTATCTCTGCTTACCAATAATAATTGCTCTTTGGGTGTGGCAGCGGTCAAACCAATAACTGTCACCCCTTGGCTGCTGCCGCAGCTATCAAGGGGTCTACGAGTTTTTCTTGTTTCCCTTTGTCATTCCGGGTTTGACCCGGAATCCAGGATGTGGCGCGAAGGGGGCAACCAGCGTAAGCTGGTTGGGGGATTGCGC
>OGQM01000813.1_pt1 | contig 24864 bp, 17 predicted proteins | sample 1553191 | NCBI WGS metagenome assembly OGQM01 (sample SAMEA2579954, study PRJEB22360) | human gut metagenome | biome: human gut; feature: human-associated habitat; material: faeces | place: Denmark | collected 2008/2010 | reverse complement strand
AAATAGAGCACAAAGTAAAGGATTTAATATTTATTAGCAGATTAAAATTCATATATTCTTAAGTTTATCTGATATTTAGAGTGACAACTCATATAACAATTGATTCTCAAGAATAGTGTTAGAATATCTTGCCCATCCATTCTATTCCGTACTATATCATACAATATTTATTGTTTTACTTTCTTTCTTATTAAGTTTTAATACACAATGATGACTATCCTATTGTTTTACTATACAAAAAACAGTCCATTTCTACTTTATTCTTTCTTATAAAAAGTTTGGACAGAGAAGAAACGAATACTAAATATTGCTTCAAAAACACATCACAAACATACTCTTGCAAGACACTATTACCGACAAACATCTGATAATAATGCAAAAGACCGTCTTATGCCTTTCTATTGTATTCTCTCAGAAAAAGCACAAGACGGTCTATGACACAACCATCAGAACCAAGTATCCCGATGGTCTCTTATCTATCCATTCAAGGATTATCGTTCCATATAGCGAGGATAACGAAAAGCGGGAATACCAAGTGACATACAAGCACAGATTTTCTCCTTCGTTCCAAAAAGATCGGCCACAACCTCTGCATCAGCATTACGGGTAGCAGTGTACATATATCCCATCCACACCTGTGAGATGCCGAGGACCTCTGCCATCAGCGACGCATTCTGATAGGCCAGGTTACAGTCGGGCTCTCCCCAGGCTGTGTCACTGGTGAAAAGGAGCAGTCCCGAACCATTGCGCATGATAGGATCGCCACCAGCCTGGCGCACCTGACGAAGGTGACGGAACTCAAACTGGGCCATCACACTCATCTTCTCACCTGCCACGGTGAGCGTGTCGATCACAAAGTCGATGATACGGTCCAAGCGGGCACGATCATCGATATAATGCGTGTGAACCTTGAGATTGTTAGCTGCCGTAGGAGCATAACGCGCCGCCTCTTCTATCTGGGCGATAGCTTCAGCGGGGATAGGACGGTCGGCCTGCATGGAGCGGTTGGAACGACGCGCATGGAAAAGCTCCATAAGTTGCTCAGCTGTCGGCAACTTTGTATAGTCGAGTACGTGAAACTTAGACGGCTCGAGCGCGCTATGCTCGATGGAGCCAGTGGGACACACGTCAAGACAATGACCGCAACGGATGCAGGTGCGAGGACCAACGACCGTGATATCACCCTTCTTTTCTTTCTGCTGTAAGATGTTAGCCGGACACACAACGGCGCAACGGCCGCAACGGATACATGTGTCGGAATGCACTGATATCGTAATACTCATAATATGATGATTGAATTCATTGCTGCAAAACTACGAAAAAATATCTGCTGCCTACACTAAATTCTTTCATAAATTTGCTATATTTGTATATCAACAACAATAAAAAAGCCAACATTCTCATTATGTCGCAATCCAATCCGCAGCCCAACCTTACAGTCTACATGGCATCGGCCGGTAGTGGTAAGACTTTCACCCTTGCCGTAGAATATATCACACTCCTGATAAAAAATCCCGATAACTACCGATATACTCTTGCTGTGACCTTCACCAATAAGGCCACGGAAGAGATGAAAACGCGTATCCTATCCCAACTCTATGCCATCATGAAAGAGCTTAAGGGTTGTCAAGACATTATCGCGGAAATACAGAAACGAGTGCCTGAAGAACTACGCAATCCTGACTTGATCAGGAAACGTGCCACCATCGCACTTAAAAACATGCTCAACGACTATAGCAACTTCCGCATTGAGACCATCGACAGCTTCTTCCAGACCGTGTTACGCAACCTTGCACACGAGCTCCATCTGACAGCCTCACTTACCGTCGGACTCAACGATGACGAAGTGCACGCACAGGCTGTCGACAATGTCATCGAGAGCATACAAGACGAAAGACTACCCAAGACTGACCGTGACGCCCTGCTCCAATGGATCATGGATTTCGTGGAAGAACAGATCAGAAACAATAAGAACTGGAACGTCATCGGAAGCATCAAAGACTTTAGCCGTAACCTCAGCCGTGAGTTCTATCAAAAGAACGCAGAGAGCCTGAAAAAGACCAGCAGCCCGGACAATATCCGGAGAGTACTCGCACAGCTCCGAGCACTCTACTCAAAGGAAGAGAAGAAAAAGATCGATGGGAAGATGGAGGAATATGCCCACCGCTTTGAACAACTCAAAGAACAATACAACATCAAGAATGATCATTTTGCAGGAAAAAGCCGCAATCCCGCCATCTCTTATTTCGATAAACTCACAAAAGGATGGGAAGTCTATTCAGGTACGGAAAACAGCACACCTTTCCCGTCGAACAAGATGATCGAGCAGATAAATGACGATGAAAATGAACAGAAGCCGGCACTGATAACTACAAAGAAGAAAAAAGGCGAAGAGGAAATTCTCAATCCAGAGACCGTCACGGACTTTGAGAATGACATCCGCAACCTGATGAAAGAAGCAGAGCATGAGCGGAAAAAAGCCGTGTGCAAATGCGTCACTGCCGAACTGGCCGCCAAACACCTCAGCGAGCTGGGACTACTCGACCGCATCAAACACGAGGTAGACCGCATCAATGGCGAAGCTAATAACTTTCCTCTCTCACAGACACAGAAACTCCTTTCCGACCTCATCAACCGCGACTCCGACGCTCCCTTCATCTATGAGAAGATCGGAGGCGTGATACGCTATATCATGATCGATGAGTTTCAAGACACCAGTTCCGTACAATGGGACAATTTTAAGGTGCTCATACGCGACTGTATAGCCCACGACAGCGGCTCATTGATCGTAGGCGATGTGAAACAGAGCATCTACCGTTGGCGCTCAGGCGACTGGCACCTGCTCAAAGATCTCGGAGAAGGCCACGACAAGGATCTTGATCCGGAAATGGTGGGAGTGACTCCACTGGAGACCAACTGGCGATCGGAAGAGAACGTAGTGTGCTTCAACAATATCTTTTTCAAACTGCTTGCTAAAGTAGCTACGGAAAAAATGAAAAAACTCTATCCCGATGCTGAAGGACTCACGGATATCTGCGAAATCTATCATGATGTGGCACAGAAGGTAAGACCCAACCGCATCGGAAGCCACAGTGGAGAAGTACATATCACACAGATAAAAATCAACCGGAACAGTGAGAACGGTGAAGATGAAGATACTATGATGTACGAAAAAGTGGGACAGACTCTGACCAATCTACTAAGCAAAGGTGTGGCACAGAAAGATATCACCCTACTCGTACGTGATAACAGAAACATCAAGAAACTTGCCACTTACTTCCAACAACACCCTGTCAGACTGACCGATCATCAAGGCAATCCTATCGGCGAGATCATTCCCAATATGGTAAGCGACGAGGCTTTCCGTCTGGATGCCTCCTCCGTGGTCTGCTCGCTGATCAACGCCATGCGCGTGCTGGTTTTTCCGATGGAAAATCTCTATCGGGAAATGCTTCGTAAATCTTGGCAAGTGGTGCGTCCAGAGTGCTTCACCCTTCCTTCCGACATAGAAAACGGAGATAAAGCCCTTCTGCGACTTTCCCTCACCGACATGGCCCGCCGCATCTATTCATTGCTCTATCCTTCCGGACAAATGGATGAACAGCAAATGCAGTCGCTGGAAGAACAAAGCGCCTATGTCTGCACCTTCTTCGACAAGGTACAGGCATTCGTACGTGACAACGTCGCCGATCTTGAGGATCTGTTACACGAATGGGACGATAACCTTTGCAGCGTATCCATACAAAGTTCGGAAACCGACGGCATACGACTGCTCACCATACACAAAAGTAAAGGACTGGAAAGTCCCAATATCATCATACCTTACTGCGATTGGGACATCGAAAAACCTAACTCACAGCTATGGGTAAAGGCTCAACAGAAAGCACCTTACAAAGACCTGACACTCATTCCACTTGATCTCTCCAAAACACGGCTGCGCCTCTCCGACTACCGCCAAGACTACGACCGTGAGCATCTGATGAATATCATCGATAATCTCAATCTCCTCTATGTAGCTTTCACACGCGCACGCCGCCGGCTCTATGTATTCGGCAAGCTGGTGTCTGACCCTGAAAAATCAGAGAGCCTATCAGCACTCATCACCCAGACACTCACAGAATTACAACAACTCGATGCTCTGCCTGACAACGGAGCCGATCCTGATGGGGAAGAATATGTCAGGACACAAGCACAGATAGACGACGATGGTGAAACAAAGACTGAATTCAACTTCCATTTGGTTCCACCCTCAAACAATACCAAGACCGGCAAGACTGAAGAAAAGGTCCGGCAACTTGCTGCCGCCACACAGATAGAGCCCGTACAGGAAATAAACATCTTCGACCCCGTGATTTCCCGACATCCTATCTCCTTCACAACAGGAGAAGTAGGAGCTTCCTTCCGTCAGAGTAATGACAGTCAGCAGTTTGTCACTCCCGAGGAAGAGGAAGACACTCTTCACCGATTGGAATGGGTTCGTTCCGGAAATATCGTCCATGCCCTGCTTGCAGAGATCCACACACCCGATGATCTGCCGGCAGCCATACAGCGTCTCGACTTCAATGGTACACTCTATGGACAGGAGATGACCCACGAAAAGCTGCAAGACTATCTGAACCGTCTGCTGGCACAGCCGGAAGCTTCAACATGGTTCACACCTGACTGGACTGTAATCAATGAGCGCTCTATCCTCATACCTCTCGCTAATGGTGATGTGACAGAATATCGGCCTGACCGCGTCATCACACAAGGTAAGGAAGAACTGACACTCGTGATCGACTTCAAGACAGGCGACAAGCATGAAAACCAACATATCGCACAAGTGCAACGCTACATACGCCTCCTCCGTGAGATGGGCTATGCCAATGTCGAAGGACGGATATGGTATCTGCGTGATACCCAACAGCCTATCGTCGACGTGGAATAAATCCACTATAGTTATCCCTTACGTCTGTCACTCCCGAAATGGCTACTCAGCCGTCGGGAGACAAACTCCCAATTAATACAATTCCGACCGACTTATTATTATGACAAAGACATTCCTTCAATATGTGGCCAAAGATTTGCTGGCCAAACATCCCGACGGGCTTGCCCGCGTAGCTGTCGTCTTTCCCAACAAGCGTGCCTCTCTTTTCCTTAACCGAGCGTTGGCAGAGACCGCACGACAGACTGCCAAGGCGGAAGGACGCATGGTAGCCCCTCTATGGAGCCCAGCATATATCACCATCAGCGAACTGTTCCGCCACCACTCATCCCTCACCGTCCCACAGGACATTGACCTTGTGTTCACGCTCTACCAAAGTTACTGCACGGCAACAGGACAGAAACCCAACGATGATGATAACAACAACATCGGACACTTTTACGGATGGGGACAAAAGCTCCTGGCCGATTTTGATGACGTGGATAAAAACATGGCACCTGTCGACAAACTCTTCCGCTATGTGGAAGCCTATGAGGATCTGGGGCCCGACTTCGCCGATCTCAGTGAAGAACAACAACGTAGCATCAGTGACTTTTTTCATCTCCTCAATACCAACCCTACTGATCTGAAACAACGTTTTGTAGAACTCTGGAAACAAATGCCTGTTATCTATCAGCAGTTTCACAAAGATCTGGAAAGTCGTAGCCTTGCCTACGAAGGCATGCTTTACCGCAGTGTGGTAGAGAATGAAAATATTGAATTTCAGTTCGATGAATATGTATTTATCGGTTTCAATCTTCTTCAGAAAGTAGAACAGGAACTTTTCCGACGTCTGAAAAAGGTTGGTAAGGCACGTTTTTACTGGGACTATGACGAGCAATATCTGCGTCGGTTCACTGGTGATGCCACAGGAATGGAAAGCCATGCCTACAGCGATGCCGGCAGATATATCGGCCAATATCTTGACGAGTTTCCTAACGAACTGTCGGCCAACCGTCTGTCAGACGGCCTCAATTACGACGAGATCTATCGACAGATGGCACAGCCTAAAGACATCACCTATGCCACAGCAAAAACGGAGACAGCACAGGCTACCTACATTGCCGAGTGGCTCCAAAGTGGAAAAAGTGACTGTATTCAGACTTCTACCAGCCACACCAATGACTGTCGTATGCCAAAAGATCCCTGTCAGGCTGTCCGCACAGCCATCGTACTGGCCGATGAGAGCCTTTTGCCCCAAGTGATCCACTCTCTACCCAAAGATATCGGAGAGGTGAACATTACTACCGGTTATCCCTTGCGCGAGTGTCCCGTAAGTTCCTTTGTCAATGCCCTGCTCGATCTGCAACAGACCGGGCACGGCAAAGGCTGGTATAGAGCCAAGCAGACTAAGCATGTGCTCCGTCATCCTCTCGCCCGATATATCTATAGCCGTGCTGACGATGTAGCAAAGGAAATCGACCTACAGACCCGATTCTATAAAAACTATATACCTGAAGGTAGCGACTATGATGGTCTGCGCATGCTCTTCTCACCATCTCAAAACACTGACGGCTCATCCGACCTCATCGGCTGGCTGTGCGATATTCTGCAGATCATAGGCCGTCATTGTGCTGCAGACAAAGATCCATTGCTGCAAGAATCAGTCTACCGTATGTTCACTCTCATGAACCGGCTCCACCAGCTTATCACCATCAAAGATCAACCGGAAATCATAAACGACAAGGAAATTTCCACCTCCGCAATGACCGCTCCACAACCGGTAACCATGGCCATGGCACGAAGACTGATCAACCAACTGATACAATCGACAACAGTACCTTTCCACGGCGAACCGGCCCGGGGCATACAAATCATGGGCGTACTGGAAACGCGTAATCTCGACTTCGATCATGTGCTCTTGCTCTCCTGCACGGAAGGCAACCTGCCAAAAGGTGTCGATGATTCCTCTCTCATCCCCCATACCTTACGTAAGGTGTACGGACTCACAACGGTAGAGAACAAAGTAGCGATCTATGCCTACTATTTCTATTCTCTCATGCAACGTGCCACCGACATCACCATCACTTACAACGATGCCACTGATGACGGTCATAAGGGAGAGATGAGCCGCTTCATGCTACAATGGCTCATCGATCATCCTAATGCACGACGTATCGTATTAGAAGCCGGTCAAAAAGTGAAACCATCCTCACACCCTACAATAGCCAAGTCAGACAGACCTTTTAATTGTCCTGACAAGACCATACTCGATGTGCTGCGCGAGAAAGAGAAACTCTCCCCTACTGCCATCAACCGCTATCTACGCTGTCCGCTGCAGTTCTATTTTGAATCGGTATGCGGACTGAAACAGCCCGAGGAAGAGGAAGACGAGATAGACGCACGCCACTTCGGTACCATTTTCCATAAAGCAGCGGAACTTATCTACGATCATCTCTCCAACCATTACCAGCAAGAGATCACAGCTGAGAATATTAACGCTCTACTGAAAAACAACACCTCAAGACAACAGAACAATAGTCTCACTATCAGATACTTTATCAACCGTGCTTTCGAAGACGTCTTTTTCAACCCAAAGAAAAATTCGACAGATGAGTCCATACTGAAGAAATGTAATACCCAACAGACCGCCAACAGCGAACCAGCCTACAGTGGTCTGCAGCTTATCAACGCGAAAGTGATCGAACGCTATCTTACTTTCCTCTTGCAACTCGACAGCCAAAATGCACCCTTCCGCATTCTCTCCCTTGAAAACTCTTACGAACATAGTTACGAAGTAGGAGGCTGCCGTACTACGCCTATCAAGTTACACGGATACATCGACCGTCTCGACAGTTATCAAGACGACAATGGCAACACCATCGTCCGTATCGTCGACTACAAGACAGGAGCGCCCTATAAAGATAGTCTTGGAGAAGTGGCCGACATCTTCATTCCGAAGAATATAGACAAACACTCCGACTACTATCTGCAGACCTTTCTCTATTCTTACATCTGGTATGACTGTATGAAAGAGAAAAAAGCCAATTCTCAGTCAGCACAAACGGAAAAAGTAATCAAAACGGGGAAAAACGACAAAGGCATCTGTCCGGACGATATCAAGCTACGGCCTGCCCTGCTATTCATCCGCTCAGCCAACCAGAAAGAGTACAATCCCGTGCTACAACTAAAGGAACAAACGGACATAATGAAAAACGGAAAGCCAAAAATGGAGAGCCGGCCCATTGATAATATACTTACCCTACGCCAGGATTTTGACAATGGACTGCATAAACTCCTCGCTGAAGAAATCTTCAATCCCAATGTTCCTTTTACACCTACTGACGACACTAAACGGTGCGACAACTGCCCGTATGCTGCTATCTGTAGATAAATAACCGATGTTTTCTCCTTGATTTATCTGAAAAAACGGTAACTTTGCAACCAACACATAGAAAAAAATAATAGAAAACAATATGGGAAAGATTATTCTTACGGGAGACCGGCCTACCGGTAAGCTCCATCTCGGACACTATATCGGCAGTTTGCGCAGACGTGTAGAACTGCAAAACGCAGGCGATTACGATAAGATGTTTGTATTCATGGCCGATGTGCAGGCCCTTACAGACAATGCCGACAATCCTGAGAAAATTCGTCAGAACATCATAGAGGTAGCTCTCGACTATCTCTCAGCCGGTCTCGACCCGGAGAAATGCACGCTTTACATTCAAAGCTGCATACCCGAGCTTGCCGAACTGACCACTTATCTGATGAATATCGTCACGGTGAGCCGTGTACAGCGCAACCCGACTGTAAAGACAGAGATCCGTATGCGCAACTTCGAGGCAAACATCCCTCTCGGTTTCTTCTGCTACCCTGTGTCGCAGGCAGCCGATATTGCCTGCTTCAAAGCCACTACCGTACCAGCTGGTGAAGATCAGGAGCCAATGCTTGAGCTGACACGTGAGCTCGTCAACCGTTTCAACCAGATCTATGCTCCCGTACTCGTAGAGCCACAGATACTGCTTCCTGAAAATGCTACCGCACGACGACTGCCCGGTACCGACGGTAAAGAGAAGATGAGCAAGAGCCTCGGCAACTGTATCTACCTCAGCGATGATAAGGACACCGTATGGCAGAAAGTAAAGGGAATGTATACCGATCCCACACATCTCAATGTCAGCGACCCAGGACACGTAGAAGGCAATGCCGTATTTACCTATCTCGATGCCTTCTCTACCGATCAGGACTTTGCCGACTTCTGGCCTGAGTTCCAGAATCTCGATGAGCTAAAGGCAGCCTACACACACGGCGGTATCGGTGACATGAAGTGCAAGAAACTTCTAAATAACATTCTCAACCGTATGCTCGAGCCTATTCGTCAGCGTCGTCATGAGTTTGAACAGGATATCCCTGCTATCTATGACATTCTGAAAAAAGGCTCTGAAGAAGCACGCGAAGCTGCTGCACAGACCATGGATGAGGTACGCCGTGCCATGCGAATCAACTATTTCGACGACAAAGAGCTTATTCAAAGCCAAGCCGAACACTTTAAGGCAAAATAAATTGGCCGTATAGTAATTTATTGCTAACTTTGTCACCAATAAGATGGGCTTCCATAGTTCAATGGATAGAACGGAGGTTTCCTAAACCTTTGATCCGGGTTCGATTCCCGGTGGAAGTACTTTGAAAAAGCGAACCAACCACTCGCCTAACCTAAAAATACTAAAAACTATGATAGGAGCAATTGTAGGAGATATAGTAGGTTCACGATTTGAATTTGACGAAACACCACAACGCGATTTCCTGTTCTTTTGTGATGCGCCCCGGTGCGATTATACCGATGACAGTGTAATGACCGTTGCGATTGCCGATGCTATTCTTCACGGACGTGACTATGGTGTATCAATGCGTGACTGGGGACACCGCTATCCTAATCCTAAAGGCGCTTACGGCAACTATTTCCATCAATGGCTCACCGATCCTGACAAGCCCGCCAACCACTCGTGCGGTAATGGAGCTGCCATGCGTGTCTCTGCCATCGGCTGGCTCTTTGATGACTACGAAGAAGTGAAACGGCAGGCACGTCTGAGCGCTATTGCTTCTCACAATCATCCAGAAGCCATTCGTGGAGCACAATGTGTGGCAGCCCTGATCTATGAGCTACGTACTTGTCATATCTCACGTGAGGAAACCCGCAAATGGGTGAAACGCCATTTCGGATACGATCTGCCTCCTATGAAAGACATCATGAAAATAGGATCAGAAGGACACTTCGATGGCATTTGCCAGGAAACTGTCCCGTGGGCCATCCGCTGTTTCGTAGAGAGCAACTCTTTCGAACAAGCCATCCGACTGGCTGTGATGACCCGTGGCGATACTGACACAAAGGCTGCTATCTGCGGATCCATTGCAGAAGCTTACTATAAGATACCATCCAATATCATCGACAAGGCTCTTTCCTACCTCCCCTCTGACATGATCGATGTGCTCATGGAAGTAGCTGACAGACTGAAGCAGCGTATGAGCGAATAAAAATAGAAGATTATAAATTAAAAACAAGAGAATCATAAACGACTTGAATCAATGAAGAACTATAAATAAGTTAAGTTAGGAATCGTATCATATCTTTACTAATATCTCTAATTGAAAGACATCCTACTCTTCTTACTTCACTAGTATCTCATAATATTCATAGTCACAATGTATCAGTACCTCTAAGGGAGAATTTGTTTTGCAATGAAAAACAGCACGATTCTCACAATTATTCGCTAACTTTGCAGAATCGTAAATTATTGTCTTATACAACACAACGACGATGGAACAAGTATTATGGATTTACAACACGCTCACGCGGCATAAGGAAGTCTTCAAGCCCCTGCATGCACCCAACGTGGGCATGTATGTTTGTGGACCGACTGTCTATGGTGATCCACATCTGGGCCATGCACGCCCTGCTATCACGTTTGACATCCTTTTCCGCTATCTCCAGCACTTGGGCTACAAAGTGCGCTACGTGCGCAACATCACTGATGTAGGCCATCTGGAGCATGATGCCGATGAGGGTGACGATAAAATAGAAAAGAAGGCACGACTCGAACAACTCGAGCCAATGGAGATAGCGCAGTACTATACCAACCGCTATCACAAAGCCATGGAAGCACTCAATGTACTGCCGCCATCAATAGAACCTCATGCCACAGGTCATATCATCGAGCAGGAAGAGCTTGTGAAGCAGATCCTTGCCAATGGTTATGCTTACGAGGTGAATGGTTCGGTGTACTTTGACGTGCGCAAATACAACAACGACCATCACTACGGTATTCTCTCCGGACGCAACCTTGAGGACGTGATCAATCACTCCCGTGACCTTGCCGGTACGGACGAAAAGCATAGTCAGGTAGATTTCGCGCTATGGAAGAAAGCTACTCCCGAGCACATTATGCGATGGCCCTCACCTTGGAGCGATGGTTTCCCCGGCTGGCATTGTGAGTGTACTGCCATGGGCCGCAAATATCTTGGTGACCATTTTGATATCCACGGTGGCGGCATGGACTTGATCTTCCCTCACCACGAATGTGAGATCGCTCAAGCTGTAGCCTCACAAGGCTCCCAAATGGTACACTACTGGATGCACAACAATATGCTGACGATCAATGGCCAGAAGATGGCTAAATCGCTGGGAAACTTTATCACGCTGGAACAGCTCTTCAAAGGTACCCATCCGATGCTTGATCAGGCTTATTCTCCTATGGTGATCCGCTTCTTCACGCTCTCTGCCCACTATCGTGGTACAGTGGACTTCTCTAACGATGCGCTAAAGGCCGCAGAGAAGGGACTGGAGCGTCTGATGAACGGTCTACATGATCTTGACCGCATCACACCCTCTAAGGCCAGCAGCGACGATGTAAAGACTGAAATAGCCGCACTGCGTCAGAAATGTTATGATGCCATGAACGATGATTTGCAGACACCGCTTGTAATCAGTCATCTCTTCGAGGCCTGCAAGATCATTAATACCATTCTTGATCACAAGGCAACCATTTCAACTGCTGATCTCGAAGAACTCTCTTCTACCATGCGTCTGTTCGCCTTCGATCTCCTTGGTCTCCGCGATGAGCGTGGAGCATCTAACGAAGCCCGTGAGGAAGCCTTTGGCAAAGTGGTAGACATGGTATTGGAGCTGCGTCAGCAGGCTAAGCAGAATAAGGACTGGACCACCAGTGACCGTATTCGTGATGATCTGGCTAAAGCAGGATTTGAGGTAAAAGACACTAAAGATGGTGTCACCTGGAAACTCAACAAATAAAAATAATCCTATTTCAGTAAAAAGATCTATAACACTGACACCACTGAAATTTGAACTTAAACAATAAAAACAATCGCCCGGCAGTCATAAAGACCGTCGGGCGATTGTTTTTATTTCATTTTCTTTTTCTATCAAAATCAATCTCATCACAATAAAGATCTGATAGAAAAATTTATCAAGTTACACGCTTTGCCAATATATATTGCAAATTGAGAAAAAACAGTCTTACAAATACGGACATCTATACTGACCATCCGCTTTTTTATATTCCTATTCTTTGAAAGCCTCTCTCTCAGCCGCTGCTATGATATCTTCACGACTTTGTGGCCGCGCAGAAATATCACTTAAATCAAACTCATCTTCAGCATCAGATGAAACCGCCCTATCATCATCGGACGATACGCGGACTGAGAAATCGTCCATGCTCTCTTTGACCTTTTCTTTCTCTTGCGTCACAGCACTCTCATTTTCCGAATACACACGTTCAGTGAAAATATTCTCATGCTTTTCCTCATCGGGTATGGAACGGGCATCAATAGACTTATCTTTTTTCACCAAAAAGACTTGTGCGTCACTAGTATCTGGAATAGCCTCTATCGGCTCCTCTTCCATCTTTGTACGTTCTCCCTTTGCCTTAAACACAGCATCAATAAACTGTGGCTCACGCTTGAGACGGTCCAAAGTATCTTTCGATGCATTCTGCTGACTCTCTTTCTTAGAGAATCCGGTACCTTGACAACCCTCTACTCCTTCAAGGATAGCCTGATAGACAAATGTCGGAGATCCGCTTTGATCACGTTTCTCACTTATAAGACGGAACTGAAGCTTCACACGATTCTTCTGCGTCCATTCTATCAGACGACTTTTGAAGTTCACTTCCTTATAAGCTACTTTATCAATATTGATCATTTGCGTTAATATGCGTTTCTTCAGAAAGCGCATACAAGCATCGTATCCACGATCAAGATACAACGCTCCTACCAATGCCTCAAAGGCATTTCCGCCCATATAGCTATTGTGGGCGACATTATGTCCGCTGCTCAACACCAGATCGGTGATACCCATTTCTTGTGCCAGCTTATTCAGCGTACCGCGCTGTACGAGCTTAGAGCGCGTGTTTGTCAGAAAGCCTTCACGCTTTCCGGGAAAATGACGATAGACAATATCACCCACGGCAGCATCAAGAATAGCATCGCCTAAGAATTCAAGACGTTCATTATTGACGGGACGTCCCTTCTTGTTGCGATGCATCACCGAACGATGCATCAATGCCAGCTTATAATAGCTGATTTCACGGGGATAAAATCCAATGATACGGTATATGGACGAATAAAGCTCCTTATCCTTTCGGAAAGGGAGCCTTATTCTGTCAAATATGTCAAATTGCATATATGGATGATTAATCCTTATATTTCTTAAAGATGACACAAGCATTGTGACCACCAAAACCGAATGTGTTGCTCAATGCAGCATTAACGGTACGCTTCTGTGCCTCGTTGAACGTGAAGTTCATCTTGTAGTCCAAATCGGGATCCAAATCATCATCCTTGTGGTTGATAGTAGGCGGTACAATGTCGTTTTCGATAGCCTTGATACAAGCCATTGCCTCCACTGCACCTGCTGCACCGAGGAGATGACCGGTCATACTCTTCGTAGAAGAGATATTCAATTTATAAGCATGCTCACCGAACAACTCCTTGATAGCCTTAGCCTCAGAAATATCACCCACATGGGTAGAAGTACCATGCACATTGATGTAGTCGATATCCTCTGGCTGCATGCCTGCATCCTCCAAAGCAGCCTTCATCACCAACTTAGCACCGAGACCCTCGGGATGACTAGCTGTGATATGGTAAGCATCAGCGCTCATGCCCTCACCTACCATCTCTGCATAGATATGTGCTCCACGAGCCTTTGCATGCTCAAGCTCCTCAAGAATGACGCAACCGGCACCCTCACCCATTACAAAGCCATCACGGCTAGCAGAGAAGGGACGGCTAGCATGCTCGGGATCATCATTGCGCGTAGAAAGAGCCTTCATAGCATTGAAACCACCTACGCCACAAGCACAGATAGCAGCCTCAGCACCACCGGCAACAATAATATTGGCCTTGCCCAAACGCAACTGATTGAACGCCTCACCCAATGCATTGGAAGAAGAAGCACAAGCTGATGTCGTCGTGAAGTTGGGTCCATGGAAACCAAAATGAATGGCAATCTGACCTGAAGCAATATCGGAGATCATCTTCGGAATGAAGAAGGGACTGAACTGCGGACCCTTATCGATATGCTGACCGTAGTACATCACCTCATCCTCAAATGTCTTGATACCACCAATACCTACACCGTAGATAACACCTACACGATTGAGATCTTCAGTGTCAAGATCAATCTTGGCGTCCTGCACACCCTGAATTGCACTAGCCATAGCCAGTTCCGTATAACGGTCGAGATTGCGTGCAGCCTTGCGGTCGAGATAGTCCTTTATATTAAAACCCTTGACTTCGCAAGCAAACTGTGTCTTGAAATCGGTGGCATCAAACAGCGTAATAGGAGCAGCACCGCTCTTACCAGCTACCAGGCCTTTCCATGTCTCTTCAACACTATTGCCCAGAGGAGTAATGGCGCCCAGTCCTGTTACTACTACTCTTTTTAATTCCATTATCTGATAAATTTGCTATTACGTCAATGAGCTGGAGAGCTGGTGCGCTGGAGAGACGCAGGAAAAAATTCCTAACGATCGGCTCACCAGCTCACTCGCTAACCAGCTCACGAAACCTTTTAAACTTCTAAAATCAGAAGAGATTACTTCTTGTTGGCCTCGATGTAGTTGATAGCATCCTGAACAGTCTGGATGGTCTCAGCCTTATCGTCGGGAATAGTAACATCGAACTTCTTCTCGAACTCCATGATGAGTTCTACAGTATCGAGAGAGTCTGCACCCAGATCGTTCGTGAACGAAGATTCGGGCTTTACCTCTGATGCGTCAACGCCCAGTTTCTCAACGATGATGTCTTTGACCTTAGCTTCAATTTCTGACATAATTGTACTTTTTAAAATGTTTATTTATTATTTTCATTTAAAAACTGGATGCAAAGAAACAACAATTTTATCACTTAAGCAAATTTTTTCTCATAAAAATGATTTTTTACTGCACATAATCTACTCATGTGTGCAATAAAAAGCCTTTTTTCTGCCTTCTATATTCTCCATTTCCCCATATTTTCCCTATTCCTTGTTGGTTGTATGGAAAATTAGTTTTATCTTTGCAAGAAAACTAAAGTACCCTTATTATGTCGTTTACAATACATTGCAACGAGATTTTCCAACATGCTATTAATGACTATCATCTCAAAGACGATGTTGACACACCCATAGCTAATCCCTACGAGCGTGGAACACTCGATTTCCAGCTTTATCAAAAATGCTGGATTGATACCGTTCAATGGCATTTGGAGGATATTATCCGCGATCCGCAGATCGATGCTATCGAAGGCATGCAGATCAAACATCGTATCGACCGTTCCAATCAGGACCGTACCGATCTGGTGGAGGAAATCGATTCCTACTTCCGTCATTATTTCTCGGACGTAAAGCCTCTTGACAATGCACGGCTCAATACAGAAAGTCCTGCTTGGGCTATCGACCGCCTCTCTATCCTTGCACTGAAGATCTATCACATGCAGGAGCAGACACAACGCTCCGATGCCAGTGAAGAGCATCGTCAGCGTTGCCAACAAAAACTTAATGTGCTGCTCGAACAACAGAAAGATCTCGGGACGGCCATCGAACAACTACTTGAAGATATCAAGGCCGGCCGCAAGTATATGAAAGTGTACCGACAAATGAAAATGTATAACGATCCTAATACTAACCCCGTACTCTACGGTAAAAAGTGAAGACTGAACATATTCTTGTTATCCGTTTTTCTGCCATGGGCGATGTAGCTATGGTGGTACCTGTCGTAAGTGCCCTTGCACGTCAATATCCTCACGTGCGCATCACGGTACTTTCACGTCCCTTTGCCCGTCCACTATTCGAAAATCTGGCATCCAATGTAGGATTTATGGAAGCTGACCTACAGAATGAATATCACGGCATTAAAGGACTTAATGCACTCTATCGCCGACTAATAGCCAAAAACTTTACTGCTATAGCCGACCTTCATAATGTCCTTCGCAGTGAGTATTTGCGTATGCGTTTCAACCTTGCCAACTTCCATGTAGCCCATATCAACAAACATCGTGCAGAACGTCGTCATCTCACTCAATACAATGGAAAAATACTTCAACCTCTACCTTCTGTATTTGAGAGCTATGCACACGTATTCGAAGAGTTGGGATATCCTATCGATCTCTCTGAAAAAGGCAAATTTCTGACAGATAATGCAACGGTAGAAGTAAAAGACACTGCTACAACAGAAGAAAGAACATGTCCGGTTGACAAATATTATTTTCCTCTGCTCCATCTACGTCAACTGCCCACTGTAATCGGCGAGAAACGCCCATTCCAGCAATGGATAGGGATAGCACCCTTTGCAGCTCATCGAGGCAAAGCCTATCCAATAAGCCTTATGGAACAGGTCATCGCCCAACTCCAACAACGTCATCCCTCAGCCCGATTCTTTCTATTCGGAGGAGGTCAGCAAGAGATACAACAACTGCATGACCTACAGCAACGTCATCCTAAATGCGTATGCGTACCCGAGATACTCAACGGACTGCTCGAAGAACTGTCTCTCATGTCACAACTCGATGTCATGATCTCTATGGACTCCGCAAACATGCATCTGGCCTCACTTGTCCACACACCTGTGGTAAGTGTTTGGGGTGCCACACATCCTTATGCAGGCTTTATGGGGTGGCAGCAGAATCCTAACTTAGCAGTACAGATCGACTTATCCTGTCGTCCCTGCTCTATTTTCGGAAATAAGCGTTGTTTACGCAAAGATTATGCTTGTCTGCGCAATATATCTCCCGAGCTTATTATAAATAAGGTAGAACAAGTACTTAAATAAGATTTTTATCTATTTTCTATAAACTCACAAAGACGTGTGCCAATGTACAAAATCCATTGACACACGTCTTTTTAACATATAGCCTTCCACTACCACTACTCCAAAGAATATTTGCTCCATACAGAATAACCCTTATCATCTATCCAAGAAGTATCCTCGACCCAACCTTGTAATCAGCCTCTTCCAAAATATACACAAACTTAGAAAACTGTCCACAACTATCCGTGTCTATAAACAATACCATAACAGTATATTCTATCCAAAACATATCCTCAATACTCCTTATTGTTGATAACTCTGTGGATAACCATAAGAATAACCTCTGTATAACTCAAGGATAAGTCGGTGCATATCCACATCCCCATCCTAATCTCCTTAAAACAGTGGATAATCCACAAGTTATTCCATATGCTTTTTACACATTATCCACAAGTTCATAAGTACAAAAGTTATTCATACTATGCTTATCCACCACTGTGTATAAATGTGGAAAAACTCATTTTGTACTTATAAATCAAGATTTTAGCATCCACATATCTGTTGATAAATATTTCTTTGATGGGGATAACGGAATATACAAAAAAGGTGGAAAAGAGTTTTCCCCTTTTCCACCGTATATCATCATCGTATTTTTTTATTTTTCTATTTTAAAAAGATAAGATGAATATAATATGATTTGCCTTTTTGGCTTGTCAAAACAAATATATGGAACCGCAATCTGTCATTAATTGACAATAGCAATTTTACATACCACACCTTTGTCACCTTCAGGTGTAGCTACCTGTACCAAATAAATACCTGATGCTACCCTATGCTGTCTACGATTAAGTCCATACCATTTGTATTCTCCTCCTGTAGCACGTCCCTGTTCGATAAGCATTCCGTTGATCGTTGTGATTTTCACATCGGCATTGTCGCTTAGGCCAGTGATGGTGATTGCTCCTTCATAACCAGGTTTTACAGGGTTAGGATAGGCTCTTACTGTTTCACTGGTCATGCCTTGAGCTGCAGCCTGATCATTGGTCATGAAGGAACAAAGTCCGTTTTCTGTACCTATAAAGAGTTCTCCCGTAGAGGGAACGAGGGTCAGAGCAGTGATGTTATTACTCAGCAGAGGAGAGTTATCAGCAGTGAAGTGATAGACTTGTGTCATATTATTGCGACTGATACAATAGAGTCCTGATCCTGCCGTACCGAACCATTTACGTCCGGCAGCATCTACAGTCATACATTTGATATCGACATTAGAAAGAAGATAGTCACCGGTGTTTGTACCATCATTGCGTGGAATGATCGGTTGATTGAAGAGATCACTTTGACTGTTGATGTCGTCGGGTGTCAGATAGAATGGTCCCATATTGGTACATACCCATATATTATGGTCAAGATCTTCACATACGTCACGACAGTAGTTGATGGAATAAGTTGTTCCCTGTGTATTGGTGAAGTCCGAATAAAGGCGGGCACTATTGCTTGAAGGTTGATAGCAGAGTAATGATGGCTTGGTCCAGTTGTCGTTGACGGCCCAAAACAGTCCTCGTGAGTCAGTCTGCAGATGTCGTACGTATTCGAGGGAGTAGCTATTTTCGATCATGAAGGCTTTTTGATCATGTGTCACCCATTGTCGGTCGGCTGTCAATTCGATGAGTGAGCGTTCGGGAGCGAATCCGTTTTCCATCCATAGACTTCCCTTAGAGTCATACATGACACTGTATACGATGACATAGTCGGGATTATTTGCCTGTACAGTAGCCGCTGATTGTAGAGGACAATTGGTGAAGTTATAGCATGTTTTAAGGTGTCCTTGCTGATATTCGTAAAGTCCTGTTCGTCCTGATGCCCATACATGATCGGGATCGTTTGGATCGACGGCGATACTCTGTGCGTTGAGATAGGCATGTCCGAGCGTTGTGCGCAGACTGTCATCATAGATAGTCCAGTCGCCTGTAGCCAGATCCATCACTTGTGGGGCGGCAGAGCAGTCATTGTAGTCGGCACCACCTTGAACAGTGTAGAGTCTGTTGTTGGCTACAGTCATATATCCGAAGTTATTGTATCGTGGTCCTCCGGGATTGAGTGAGGCGATAGTTTTTTTGAGTTCGGTGTCTGTTGTGTCTACAGGAGCAATATAGTTGCCTACACGAGTCCATTGGGTAGGATCGGCAAGATTGTCGGTAAGAGCACCTCTATAAAGTCCTTTTGACGAGTTGGCGGCATAGAGATACTGGTCTTTAACGTAACAATAGTTGACAGAAAATCCAAGATTGTAGGTATTAAGAATAGCAGCGCTTCCTATTCCTATGCAGACGATTCCAAAGCGTGTGGCCATATAGGCTGTCGAGCCATTGATGTTGATGGCGTTGACAGTCTTGTCACCTGTGATCGTCTTATTCATGTAATCAGCTATATTGATGACGTTGCTGTTTTGTTCCAGTAGATCGATATTGCCATTGCTGTAGACGATGACAAGTCGTTTCTCTTTGTTGGAATAGGCTATATGGGCTATGCCGCAGTCAGAGAGTACGGTTGTCTTGTCGAAAGTCTGTATGCTTTGATCAGTACGGTTATAGGCATACAAATCGCCGGAAGCGAGTACATACACCATGTCGGAGCCGGTTTCTACGATCTCTTTGGGTTGATGATAGCTGAGATAAGCACGCCATGTGCCTTGTTGGGCGTGTGCAGGATAAGCTGTAGTCCAACTCAAGGTTGCGAAAAGAAGAAAGGTAGAAAGATAATGATTCGCCATAACGTTATCGTTTTATTTTTTCTTAGATAACGTTATGGCGCATGAAAATATTATTTTTTGAGGAAATCAGCAAGTTTTCTGACGGCGCGTGCACGATGTGAGATGCTGTTCTTGATGTCTTCGCCCAAGGCGGCAAAGGAGTCATTATATCCCTCAGGTACAAAGATTGGATCATATCCGAAACCTCCGTTGCCACTTCGCTCACATGCAATGTGGCCTTTCACTTCTCCTTCGAAGGTATAGCGCTCGCCATTGAGAATAAGGGCGATAACAGTACGAAAACGGGCACTGCGGTCTTCTTTTCCATTGAGATTGGCCAACAATTTAGTCATGTTAGCCTCACTGTCATGATCAGTGCCTTCTGCATAGCGGGCAGAGTGTACGCCTGGAGCACCACCGAGCGTTGTCACTTCCAGTCCGGTATCGTCAGCAAAGACGTTGAGTGGTCCGTAGTGACGATTGATGTATTCAGCTTTCTGCCAGGCATTCTCTTCGAGAGTTGTACCTGTTTCTGGGATATCGTCATAGCAGCCAAGCTCACGTAGGGAAATAATCTCAAAGTCATGTCCAAGGATTTCTCTGATTTCGCGGAGCTTATGCTTATTGTTGGTTGCAAATACTATTCTCATTTTTTTTCTTTTCTTTAATTTTTACTTTTATCTTATCGAATCCTTCTCCATATACACCAATGACAGCACTTTGGGAGACGAACGCACGGGGATCGATCATCTTGATAAGTCGGAATATCGTGGTACTTTCCCGTTTTTTCGCCAATATACACAATACTTTACGTTCTTCACCCGTGTACCATCCGTGAGCGTCGAGAATGGTCACTCCATGGTCCATTTGTGTGCCGATGGCATTAGCTATCTCTTGGTATTTTTCGGAGAAAATCATGAACTGGACGCTCTCGCGACGGGCATTCATTACATAGTCGAGCATAAAGTTTTCAACTACCATTGTACACAGACCGAAGACTACTTTATGTACACGACTGATGGAATCACCGAATTCAGGAACAAAGAGACAGCTGCCGATGATACACAGATCAACGCCGATAAGGACCTGACCGAGTGAGAAATTATAGAATTTGTTCACTGAGGCGGCAATGATATCCGTACCACCTGTTGAACCGTTGTTCATGAAGACGATAGCCAGTGAGGTTCCTGTCATCGTACAACCGATGAGAAGTGACATGAAATCTTGTCCTTCCCCGAGTATCTTTACAAAGTGTCCGGAGGCGTCATGGGGCATCAATTGTTGTGAGGCCCACAGTAAGAAGGAAAGGACAGTAATGGCATAGATGGTCTTGAGTAGAAATTTTAATCCTAGAATTTTCAGAGCTACGACAAGAAGAACCACATTGATGAAGAAATAGCTGTTCTCAATGGGAAAACTTGTAGCGTAGTAGATAATGGCGGCAAGTCCTGTAACACCACCTGTTACGATCTCGTAAGGTAACAGAAAGATGGTCCATGCAAATGCATAGAGCATCAGACCGAGTGTGATGAAGAGGTAGTCTTTTGCCTCGTTGATTATAAGTCGATGGTCAATGGTCATAGGATTGGATTTTAAGGGGTAGAAGAAAAGACGTTAATTCCGGCTGCTTCAGCGAGTTTTTCTCTCTAAAGCAGCCGGATACATAACGTATTTAAATTATTTAATTACGATATTGATAATGCGCTTAGGTACGACAATTACCTTGACAACCTTTTTCTCTCCGATGTACTTGGCAGAACGCTCATCAGCAAGGGCAGTTTTTTGGATGTCGTCATTGGAGGCATCAGCAGGTAAAGTGATCTGGAAACGGGCTTTACCGTTGAAGCTGACCATCATCTGCATTTCGCTTTCTACAAGAAGCGAGTCGTCCCATGTAGGCCACTGAGCGTCACAGACAGTCGTTTTGTGACCGAGTTGGTGCCAAAGCTCTTCAGCAATATGGGGTGCGAAAGGAGCAAGCAGTACGACGATCGGTTCGAGAGCGGCACGGGAGTGGCATTTCTGTTGCGTAAGCTCATTGACACAGATCATAAAGGCAGAGATTGAGGTATTGTAAGAGAACTGTTCAATGTCTGCACTTACTTTCTTAATGAGTTTATGTATGCTCTTGAGACTGTCTTTTGACGGCTCATCGTCAGTGACAAGCCACTTATCGGTGCGGTTCTCCCAAAAAAGCGACCAGAATTTCTTGAGGAAACGGTGGCAACCGTCGATACCATTAGTATCCCAAGGCTTGCTGGCTTCTACCGGGCCGAGGAACATCTCATACAGACGGAGTGTATCAGCACCATATTCGGCAATGATGTCATCGGGATTCACTACGTTGTACATCGACTTACTCATCTTCTCGATGGCCCAGCCACACACATATTTTCCGTCCTCACAGATAAACGATGCATTCTTGAATTCTGGACGCCAGTTGCGGAAGGCTTCCTGATCGAGGATATCGTTTTTAACAAGGTTTACCCATACGTGAATAGGAGTAGTGTCGTATTGGTCTTTGAGTCCCTTAGATACGAATACGGGCTTCGTATCGGCATCAGCGGCGTTGACACGATACACAAAGTTGGAACGTCCCTGGATCATACCTTGGTTGACGAGTTTCTGGAATGGCTCTTCCTCGCAGCTTACACCGAGATCGAAGAGAAATTTGTTCCAGAAGCGTGAGTAGATGAGGTGACCGGTAGCGTGTTCTGTACCTCCTACATAGAGATCGACGTGACGCCAGTACGCATCAGCCTCTTTCGACAGTAGGGCATTGTCGTTGTGAGGATCCATGTAGCGGAGATAGTAGGCTGAAGAACCTGCGAAGCCTGGCATGGTGTACAGGTCGATGGGGAATATGGTTTTGTTATCTATCAGATCGTTAGAAACAATTTTTTTATTCTGTTCGTCCCAGGCCCATACCTTGGCACGTCCGAGAGGTGGCTCGCCAGTCTCGGTAGGTTTATATTCTGAAATTTCAGGCAGCTCTACGGGCAGGCATTCTTCAGGGATCATGCAAGGAATTCCGTTCTTGTAGTACACGGGGAATGGCTCACCCCAATAGCGTTGGCGTGAGAAAATAGCATCACGTAGACGATAGTTTACTTTCACGCGGCCAATACCTTTTTCAGTGACAAATTTTTTAGTTGCGGCGATGGCTTCCTTAACAGTCAGTCCATTAAGTGAGAAGCCGTCGAGACTCTGTTTTCCTGCTACTGGCGAGTTAGTCACGATACCTTCCTTAGCATCAAAGCTCTCTTCGCTTACATCGGCTCCTTCGATAAGAGGAATGATGGGGAGATTGAAGTGCTTGGCAAAGGCATAGTCGCGGCTATCATGGGCAGGTACGGCCATGATGGCACCGGTACCATAACCGGCAAGTACATATTCAGAAATCCAGATAGGTATGGCATCGCCGGTGAAGGGATTGATAGCATAAGAGCCTGAGAATACACCGGTCACCTTGCGGTCGCTGATACGATCGAGCTCTGTACGGCTCTTCACGTAGTCAAGATACTGGTCGACCTCAGTTTTCTGTTCGGGAGTAACGACCTGTTGTACGTAGTCGCTTTCAGGGGCAAGCACCATGAAAGTGACACCAAACATCGTATCGGCACGTGTGGTAAAGATAGTGAATTTAACATCTGAGTCTTTTACAGAGAAGACCACTTCCGTTCCTTCGCTTCGTCCTATCCAGTTGCGCTGGGTTTCTTTCAATGAGTCAGTCCACTGTACGGTGTCGAGTCCGTCAAGCAGACGCTGTGAATACGCGGAAGTGCGTAGACACCATTGTTGCATCTTGCGCTGTACCACAGGGAAGCCACCACGTACGCTGACACCGTCAACGACTTCATCGTTGGCCAGTACCGTACCCAGTCCGGGACACCAGTTGACGCTGGTCTCACCCTTATAGGCAATACGCCAGTTCATTAGTGTATCACTCTTCTGCTTATCGTCCATCTGCTTCCACTCGTCAGCAGTGAAAGAGAGGGTGTCATCAGAGCAGGCTGCATTCAGTCCTTCCGTGCCGTGGTTCTCAAGATGAGAGATCAATTTTGTGATGGGTTGTGCCTTTTTCAGATCATTATCATAGTAGCTTTCAAACATACGTTGGAAAGCCCACTGTGTCCAATGATAGTATTTTGGGTCACAGGTACGTACTTCACGGTCCCAGTCGAAGCAGAATCCAATTTTATCGAGCTGCTCACGATAGTGTGCGATGTTTTCATTGGTAGTTTTTTCAGGGTGTTGACCTGTTTGGATAGCATATTGTTCAGCGGGCAGTCCATAGGCATCGTAGCCCATTGGGTTCAACACGTTGAAACCTTTCAGACGCTTGTAGCGGGCATAGATGTCACTGGCAATATAGCCGAGGGGATGACCCACATGGAGACCGGCTCCTGAAGGATAAGGGAACATGTTGAGTACATAGTACTTTTTTTTGCTTGGATCTTCCACCACCTTGTAGGTCTGGCTTTCCACCCAAGCCTTCTGCCATTTCTTCTCGATTTCGCTGAAGTTGTAATCCATTGTTATCTTGCTAATTAATTGATTTTTTTGCTATTGTATGATAATGTATGCAAAGTTACGGGAAAATAGGGATAAAACGAAGAATTTTCCCACAAATTTATTCTTTAAATCTTTGTATTGCAATGTTCAATGAGGTGTACAAAATCAACACGAGTTTTCGAATATAACATGGTTTAAAGAAACGATTATTACATGAGTCAGTGAAAGTGGTTGTAACTTGATAACATTAATTTACATAAAATTGTCGTGGTGATTATTGAAGATAAGGTCATCTGATCATTTTGAAGGATAAAAGATATGAGTTTTTAGTTTAAAGAGATAAAAAAACTCACCCGATAAATATAGGGGAGATATGCTGCTCAGATGAAGTA
>OGQM01000811.1_pt1 | contig 24891 bp, 16 predicted proteins | sample 1553191 | NCBI WGS metagenome assembly OGQM01 (sample SAMEA2579954, study PRJEB22360) | human gut metagenome | biome: human gut; feature: human-associated habitat; material: faeces | place: Denmark | collected 2008/2010 | reverse complement strand
ATCACATTAACAATCAATCTGTTATAAAGTTTTAGCCTTTTTACGACAATCCCTAAACTATGTATCAATAGTCCCTTATATAGGGACCAACAATCTCTTACCGAGAATGGCAATATACAGCAGCCAACAAAAGATTCATAAATAATAGATATCTTTGTATATCCTGATAAACATTATGACAAAGTAGATGACACACTACTTCTATAACACAAGAAAATATAATTTTATTTTCTCATTCACACATTTCCTTCCATGACTTTTTACGAACCGTCCACAGCATCCGACTTGCAATGCTGGGAACATAGAACAACGACTGTATGCATCAAGTCATAACACAAAAGGTCTCTACTTCCGGGTATTGACTGGACATACCTATTAGAAAGGGAAGAAGTAAGAGATCAGGAATCTCTCATTTATGTCAAGAATGATTCATCATTCTCCACGGTACCCATCACACGACCGCGTACGATCGTCCATTCCGAGAATCATATTGGGACCCTACACAGAGGTGTCCTTCCGCTTATCACTTACTCCGTCAGCAAGCGGAGCTAGGCTTCCCGGTCACGCCACACCTTACCTCTTGGCCTCGAACGTGCGGAACACAAGATAGGCACCGTCGCCATCAAGAATAAATGAATCGGCCACGGCCTCATTGAGCGAGCCCTGCCAGACAGCCGTAAAAGGATAGGCATCCCACTTCAGACCCGTCGACGACAACCGATCGCGACAGCTGAGATTGAAAATGCTCACTTGTTGATGCGCAAACGACCCGAAGACAGAACGTCCCTGCGCCACGACAAACCATCCGTGATCGGTCACCATCACCGACAGCATACCAAACCGACGCCGATACTCCTCTAACAAGGCGATATTGGCTAACGTATGATCCTCACGCTTGCCCGTAGCACCAAGATAACACACCGGTCCGGTAGCCCCGATGCTGAGAAGATAGCGTGTCGCCTTGGTCATATCATTATCCTCCTGCTCTGCCACGTGATGGAAGATCGAAGCATAACGGCTCCGAAAATCAGCAGGGATAGAATCACCATCGCCAACTATCGCCTCGGGATGCAGCCCCCGCTCTATGGCCCTCTGACCGGCACGATCGCAACAGACCAGATGGGAAGCACGGGACAACAGACCGAAAGGAATGGGATGGGACGGAAAGTCGCCATCGGCCAAGACTACATGAGGGAAAACCGTATCAGCAGTAAGGAGAGGATAGTGTTGCATAAGGATGGGATTTTTTAATGAATGATCTGGTAAATAGTCATAAAAGGATTGTCTGTCGGCTTACACCGACCATATAGACAAAAAGAAGACAGATACAGCCAGCACATAAGAACCTGCTAACCAACTCCAAGTGTCTTTGAAAGGTCCGAGGAAAAGCCTGTAAAGCGGCTTATTAGAGGCCATTCAGCTCCTGTCTTCAACTTTGGCTGTACGTGACTGTTGCATCATGCGGCGCCACTTAAAGACACCGGCAACAGCAATAACGACATAAAGGCCATAAAGGCCCCCCTTAAAGGGAATGTCCTTGATGAAATACAGATAACAGCTCACCCCATCGACGATGATCCAGAAATACCACTGCTCGATGTATTTGCGCGCCAGAGCCCACAATCCTACGAAGCTCAGAGCATTGGTGAAAGCGTCAAGAACCGGTATCGTAGAATTGGTGAACCGATCGAGCACAAACCATGTAACAGCCCAGGCGGCAAGAAAGAAGACTGTCGCAGGGAGGTACAGTCGTCGGGGCATATAGGAAATCGGCAGAATGTCGCCTGCCTTCTGATTGTGCTTGTGTCCAAACTTCCACCCCAACCAGCCATAGATTGCCGCAGCCGTATAGTAGACTGCCATACCAGCATCACCATAAAGGCCGTGCTGCCAATAGAGAACGACATCCATGGCAGGCATCACAATACCTACCAGCCAGAGAGCAATGCTCGCCCGATATTCAAGCCATATGTAGACAAGACCCAAGACAGTAGTAGTCAAGTCAAGCCAATGAAAAGAAAGCCAATCCGTCATATCTTTGATATTTCATTCTACCCGCCATAAAGGGTACGGAATATATAACCTATGAACACCGTAGAACGGAAGAGGGAGCCTATGCCCCACTCCTCCGTTCCTGCGGATTTGGATAGTATTTATTTAAAAGCTCAGTGTGAGATGCGCCATACAGTTGAAGGGAGCGGAAGGAGCAAAACCGACGGCTCCATAGTCGCGGATTCCCCATGTGTTGACAGCTACGACCTTTCCGTCTCGTTGCTCAAACTGGGGTGCGGCCCAACCGTTATTGTCGTACTTGGCTGAGAAGAGATTGTAGATAGAGAGACCTACAGCCACCTCCTTCACTCCCAGCTTGCGCAGAGAGAACGAATAACTGAGATCGAGATCGGTGGTCCAATGACTGCCAAGCATCAAGGTCTCATAGGTGGTATTGCCATCGGCATCCTGACACTCCATCGTCTTGAAACCGGTGTTGGTCAGATACTGCTCGCCCACGAAACGCTCGGTCACTACGGCAGAGAATCCCTTGTACTTAAAAGTCATCCACGTATTGAAAATAACATCAGGAGAGAAGCTGAGCGGTTGGTCACCGATCTGCACTTTCGTGGTATAATCGTCGAGCGTCACAGCAAGATCCTGAACACGGTTTTTCGAGAAAGTGGCATTGGCATCCCAGCGGAACCAATCGACGGGCATCCACGCAGCCTGCAACTCTACGCCAAGACGGTAGCTCTTCTCCAAATTGCGCGTAACGGCCTCACCGATATCATCCAACTCACCGGTAAGCACGAATTGATTGTGATAATCCATCCAATAACCATTCACGCTTGCGGAAAACTTCTCACCCGTAAACTCATAACCCAACTCAAGATCGTTCAGGCGTTCTGCCTTCGGGTAGGAATAGCCATTGGCGGCATAGTCCTCATAATTGTTGCGCACAGGTTCACGGTGGGAAATGGCATACGATGCATACACACGATGATTGCGGGCTATCTGGTAGTTCAGTCCGAACTTCGGATTAAAGAAGTCGAAATCGTCACGGTAGATATAGCGGCCGTCCTCATTGTAACCCCATGCATCAGTGGGATTTTGTAGACGGTAGCTCACATGACGATACTGCAGGTCAACATACGCAGAAAGTCCGCGCAGAAACTCCCAATTGACCTTACCATATATGTTCGCATCGTTTTTCACCGCATTATTACGGTAATATTCCCAATCGGGAGTGAGATTAGCAACATTTTCCTTCACCCAGGTCACGAGTCCGAAATGATCGCCATCGTAACGGTTCCAACCACCGCCGACAACAGCAGTCAGACCATTATGGTTCGTATAATTCAGATCGGCAATGGCGCCGTAGAAATCGTTGTCCATCTTCTTCTGACGCACCAGATCACTTGATGCAGCCGATGCCGATACCGGCGTCAGGCCATACTCGCTCAGATCACGGTCTGTCTTGTACTCCTCGTAATAGCCTTTACCCTTCGTATAATGCAGGGCTGCATGCAGATTGAAAAACCGGCCAAAACGCTGGGTAAGAATCAACTGATAGTTCTGTTGATTGTAATTATCGGTCTGATTCTTATAATAGAGCGGGTTGCCGTTCTCATCGTAGTACTCACCACAAGAATTGTAACGGCGGCCATAAAGGCTCTGCTCATACTTACTTGTATAGTTCCATGCGTGATAGGTGTGCTCCTCACCGCTAAAGGTGACCAGCTTCACCATAGTGTTGTCAGAGAAATAGCCGCCTTGCAGGAAATAGTTGTTCAACTTTGTCCAAGCACGGTCGAGATATCCCTTCGAACCGATATTGCTCAACCGGCCCTGGAACCCCCAATGATCCTTTATGAGTCCTGTAGAGAAGCGCATCGTCTCCTTATGAGAATAATAAGAGCCAGCACTGGCATCGAGCGTCAAATAAGGCTCTGCGGAGATGCCCTCCGTCTGCATATTCACCGTAGCACCGAAAGCGGCAGAACCGTTCGTCGACGTTCCCACACCACGCTGTATCTGTAAAGAGCCTAGCGAAGAAGCGAAGTCGCCGATATTCACCCAAAAAAGCTCCGAAGACTCGGCATCGCTTTGGGGAATACCATTAACAGTAATATTGATACGGCTGGGATCTGTACCACGTACACGCAACGTGGTGTATCCAATGCCATTACCAGCATCAGAAGTCATCGTAACGCTCGGTGTGAGAAGAAGCAGACGCGGCAGATCCTGTCCGAAATTCATTTTCCTGATCTGTTGCTGCGACACATTGTCATAGGCCATAGGCGTACGGCCGTGAGCACGCGTAGAGAACACCTCCACAGCCTGCAGTTCGTGTACTTGAGTGGTGTCTACCTTACTCTCTGTCTTCACTGTGCCGGTAGACGCGGCTACAGGAAGCACTGCTCCTGCAAGAGCAGTCAGCATGACAGCTTTTCTTTTCATACTGAATTGCAATCTTGATTACCTAAAATAAAACGTTTTCGTAAAGCCACACCCACTACCCAGAGTCCGTTCACAGACAATCACGGAAAAAGGTGGATGAAAGCCAATGGAATAATATCTTCGGTGTCCCTGCGTCGGCATTATCCGCTTCAGGTTCGAAGGGTATCATCTCAGCCACACCACATAGTGCAGCACCCCTGATCCACAATATAACGATCGGCTGCAAAGATACAAAGTTTTTTAATATTCACCAAACTTATATAAAAACAATAGAAAAAGTCTTTCCAAAGACAATAAGCCTTTAACAGCCCCTAGAACAAAAGGGATGAAAAGCATTCCTGGATTCCTCTCCCTCTTCTGAACTTTTTAACGCCACATTAAAAATAATTGCCATAAAACGCAAGAAAACGGAAAATATATTTGTATCTTTGCCGTAGAATGAACAGACCCATTATCATACTTCTGACTGCCGCCTTTGGCCTGATGTGTGTAGCCTGCGGTAGCTCATATAAAGAAAAACAAAGAATAACAGCCGAGCAACGGCAGGCACAGGCCCGTGAGGACTCGGCTTCGCTAAAGATCGCTGTTGTGCCCACTATGGATTGTCTGCCGCTATTCATCGGTGTGGAAGACAGCCTCTTCAGCAAAGCCGGCATCAACGTACATTTGCGAATGCGCCCCGCACGACTCGACTGTGACACACTCATCGCCCGCGGGCACGTCGAAGGCTTCGTTACCGACTTGATCCGCGCCGAACGTCTGCGTAACCACGGTACGCCACTTCACTATGCTACCGCAACAAATGCTTACTGGCAGGTGATTGCCAACAGGAAAAGCCGTGTTACGAATGCCTCACAGCTCTCCGACAAGATGATTGCCATCACACGGTTCTCCGCTACCTCCTGGCTCACTGACCGCTGTCTGGAAAAAGCACATCCTAAATACGATGTGTTCCGTGTACAGATAAACGATGTACACGTGCGCTTGAACATGCTACTGAACAATGAGATCGACGCCCTCGTCTTCACCGAGCCACAAGCTACGACAGCGCGCCTGTATAAAAACGCCGTCCTGGCTGACAGCCGTGATCTCAATACCAATCTTGGTGTCATCGCCTTCACACAGAAGGCATACAACAACAAGGATAGAAAAAAACAGATAGACACTTTCCTGCGTGTCTATGACTCTGTTTGCGACTCTATCAACCGGTTTGGGCTAACACATTACAACGACATCATACAGAAATACACAGATGCTGATGCCAAGACGCTAAAAGCCCTGCCCAAGCTCAAATATACACATACAGCAGCACCCCGACAAAAAGATATTGACACTGCAAGAAAATACTTAAAATAAGGCTAACATTTTACATCTGACAATAAGCTGCTATGCTACAAAAAGAGAATTTTGAGATATTCACAACTAAGGTCTATCATCAACTCATCGACCGACAGCGGCTCGGTGCGGCCCTGCAGCTCATTCACAGCCACCCTCAGTTCAAGCTCGTCAGCGGCGAGGTGGCAGAGATAGAGGCCGACTACCAGCGCATGTGTGACTTTATGCTATCGGGATATGCCGATGAACATCGTCAGACACTCTACTATCAACTGCTTCACCGTGCCTTTGCCGTCACACAGCGACTGGCACTCTCCGACTGGCTAAACCATCCCTATCTGCGTGGATACGCTATCATAGCCGATGGTATAAACTTGGATGTCGAACAGATGCGAGACGACCTGCAACAGTTTGTTCAAGAACTCGCACTCTTACAACTCGAAAACAACCATGACGGAGACGAACACGCAAAAAGCATCTATCGTGCGCATCACACACTGATGCAACGGCTCTTCATCACACTTTGCTTTTCAAGCCAATGGGCACACCATCTCGGACAGAAAATCGCAGATCTGTTATGCTCACCCACCATCGAAGAGAATGACGGCATACAACTTACCTCTGCCATCACTCTCGGTGCTACCAATGTGGCCGATCCGGAAAAGCTCCTGGCACTTCTTCACATCTACAGACAGTCGACATCTATGAGACTCAAACAAAGAGCACTGGTGGGATGGATGTGTGCACTGATGAATTTTCCGCTCGATTTCTTTCCCGAAGTGAAAGACGTTCTCAACAATGTTCTCAATCAGACCGGTACTCCAGCTGACGTGAGCGAATTAATTATACAGATGATGTTCTGTCTCTCTACCGACACGGAGAGCAAACAGCTGCATGACGAGATGATGCCGCACATCCTTAAAGTACAACAGGATCTGCAGGACAATGCTTTCGGCATCAATATTCATGACGAAGAAAGTCTCGACGAACTGCTACATCCTGACAAGGAGGAGAAACGTGCAGAGGAGCTGGAAAAAACCATCAACCATATGATGGATATGCGCGAGAAAGGCGTAGATATTTATTTCAGCGGCTTCTCACAAATGAAACGCTTCCCCTTCTTCTCTTCACTCGTCAACTGGTTTGTACCTTTTTATATCCATCATCCCGAACTTGAACAGACACCACAAGAACTGCTCAATTCGCGTTTCCTGCAGACAATGCTCACCAATGCCCCCTTCTGCGACTCTGACAAATATTCGATGGTACTCGGCCTGTCACAAATTTACGGAAAAATGCCGCCCGAATTTCGCGAGCACTTCCTTAATGCGGACATTCTCGATCAGCATCAAAACATGGATATTTCATCTGGCACATATATACGACGCGCCTATCTACAAGACCTATACCGTTTTTATCATGTCAACGATGCCTCGCGTGACTACCGCATGCTTTTCAATCTGGATGGACTCTGCCGTGTCATCACGCTTGACACCTTTAAAACCGTCATGGGACGCCAGTGCAGCAATCTTTGGCGGACTCTGATAAAGAACGGACACATCAGCGAAGCAAGGCTGCTCGTCAACGCTTATTATGATCCTGCACAAGCTGACGAAGTAGTAGGACGTGCTCTTCTATCAATGAAGGAAGGACTCTATCCACAGGCTGAAGAGGAATATGGTAAAGCCTGCAAGTTGCGGCCCAACGATATGGCACTACGTGCGCACTACGCACGAGCCTGCTACCTCAATGGAAACTACAAAAAGGCTGCTGAACTCTTCAAAACACTATCCATAGCTGATCCTACAAATAAGCGCTATGCACTTGATGGGGCCATCGCTCTCATCCATTGCGGCAAGACAGAAGAGGCAATGCCAGAGCTCTTCCGACTGAATTACGAATACCCCGATGACCTCAACGTACAGCGGGCACTCGCATGGGGAAGCCTACTGCAACACAAGGTGGAACAGGCCACAAAAATCTACATGAAACTTGTAGATATAGGCAGACAGAATCTTAACAGCACAGATAACACTACTGCGACGACAGCAGCTACAGACCGCCTTAATGCAGGCTACTGCGCATGGGCGGATCACCGCGTAAAAACAGCTTTAGTGCTCTTCCGGGAATCGAGAATGTCAGAGGAAACTCTCAACAAACATTTTCAAGCTGACCGAGAACTTCTAGAAAGCTATGGCATCGGACCAATTGAGCAGGCTATGATGCTTGATGCCTTAGAAAAACAAGAAGACTAACATAGTTATAGCCGTTCTACTGATTATGGCTTCCACAGGGTTCCAATTTCAACAGTTTTTCGTTCGTCACGACCGATGCGCCATGCGTGTCGGTACTGACGGCGTACTCCTTGGCGCATGGGCCAGAATCCCTACCCTACAGCCAACGGAAATACTATGCCCCAAAGATCTCTTCCCATCTGAGAAAGACCATATCCATATTAACCTGCCAATCTCCGGAACCTCCAAACAATCAGTTGCTGACATCGTCAAACAACCCGCTTCTGATATTTCCAGACAACCATCAGAACAATCATCTGGCTATATAAGGACCAACAGCCATTCGCTCCAACAGTTCCCTCAGAAAAATACCCTTTCCTCTACCCCTCATATTCTCGACATTGGTACAGGAACTGGACTTGTTGCACTGATGATGGCACAACGCTTTCCCAATGCACACATCGATGCTCTGGAGATTGATACTGATGCTGCCGCACAGGCTGCCCTCAATTTCAAAAACTGCGTATGGTCTAACCGACTCACCATCATTCCACAAAGCATCCAGGATTTTATAAAAGAAAATTACACCATATCCGATAACCAAAAAACGCTCGAACTTCTAACCGAACACCCAGCCAAAACACCTATTTTATATGACGCCATCACCTGCAACCCACCTTTTTTTGTAGACTCACTAAAGTGCCCCGATGACCATCGTACACTTGCCCGTCATAGTGACACATTATCTCCTCATGACCTGATGACCGCAGCAAAAAGCCTGCTAAAACCATGTGGAGAACTAAGCATCATCATACCCACCGATATTATATCAAAATATGAGGCAGAAGCCGCTTTTTCCGGCCTTCTGCTCACCCGTATTACCACTATCCGAACTGTAGCTCGGAAAATGCCTAAACGTGCGTTACTGGCCTTCTCTCCTACCCGTTTGCTTCGTACAGATATCAACGAGCAAACTCTCATGAATGCAGACAACTCACGGTCACAATGGTATCAGCAACTCACAAAGGATTTTTATATCAAATAGACAATATATCGATGCGACAACCATCTGCCTCTAAAAAGCAACGGCAGACAACTTACTAATCATCTTCACCCACAGCCGCACTGATATCTTTAAAGTATAACGACTTGACAAGTCCTTAAGCCCAAATAGACTGGGAAAAATTCGAGAAAGCCTTTCATCCGTTGTATTGTCATACTAATAGCCGCCAGCAAGGCCGATACGTCTGATGTGCGGTCTTCTAATCCTTAACACCAAATCGGTCATTGAGATATGTGTATTTTCGTGGTCTCATCTGTAATTCATTAATATTCAATACTTTGTAAAAGCAATTTCTAATGCCCTCCATTAGAAAATTGCAATTATAAATTGCTGTATGTCTAATAGTTACAACTCACACCACGAAAAATTAGCTTCTAATGACCGATTTGGGTTAAAAAGGTTTGTACTTGTATGATAAGGATTTTTTTAAGAGGAAATATGTGGCGTACCAATAGTCGAAAATGATGTCGTATGAGACCTAAATAGGGTATAATGGTCTTAACCCTAATCGTCATTAGACCATATAATCACTTATCTTATTGGCTTGTCCGATGCATTCATCCTCTTGCCGTCTCTTCCTTCATTTTGTCTCAACGTGATTCGATCCCGGCCTTAAAAAGGTGGCAGACGACCCGTCCGGCAATAGAATGAAATACTTCAACTCTCTAATGCCTGATTTGTGGGGTAGTGCAGGAGGTCGATCGTCTGCTGTATATAACCATTCTGTCCTTGTTGCTTATAGTCGTCGGATATTATATTCCTGTCTCATATGTTAAGATATTTGTATGGTAGATAATTTCTTAGCCTAGAGATCATCAGCCATATTTAAAATGAAAAAGTTTAAATTTGTTTATGTCTTTTTCTTTCTGGTATAATATGCTGTCTTGTTTAAAGACAACGATTTGACATTTTTGTTGATGCTCTTATGGACATTTCAATCTTTATTGTCGTATACAATAATAAAGAGAGCAACAGACGACTGACTTGAGAAGCGAGATGGGATATGTCAAGTAATAGGAATAGATGATCTGGTTAAAAAAATACAAGAAGTGAAAAAAGGTTCAAGAATATTTCGTAACTTTGCATCCTATTCGGAATCTTACCATCGGATGATGGAGAGATGACCATCTATAGGAAAAGGGATAAGACAAATGGACGAAGAAACTTATTTTATTGGTCTCGACGTAGGTTCGACGACCGCAAAGATCGTGGTATTAGACAGTCAGGACAACATTATTTTCTCAGACTATCAGCGTCATCATGCACAAGTGGGCAGGCTGGTTGCCCAATATTTTGATGCCATTATTGCCAAGATCGGTAATGTTCCCGTCCGCATCTGCGTGACGGGATCGGTCGGTATGGCTACCGCCGAACAATTGAATGCCACCTTCCTGCAAGAAGTCGTGGCAGCAACGGTGTATGCCAATACGGCTCATCCCGAGGCTAAGGCATTGATTGACATTGGTGGTGAGGATGCCAAAGTCGTATTCTTCAACGGCCGTACGACAGAGTTGCGCATGAATGGCAACTGTGCGGGTGGTACCGGTGCCTTCCTTGATCAGATGGCTGCCCTGATGGGTATCAGCAACGAGCGGCTCAATGAGCTGGCTCAGCAATCAACCCATCTTTATCCTATGGCTGCCCGTTGTGGCGTTTTTGCCAAGACAGACGTGCAGAATCTGATGGCACGTAATATTCCTGAGGCTGATATTGCTGCATCCATCTTCCACAGTATTGCAGTCCAGACTGTGACAACCCTTTCCCATGGATGCGACTATGAGCCTCCTATTCTGCTTTGTGGCGGTCCTCTTACCTTCATGTCCGCATTGCGTCAGGCTTTTGCCCGCTATCTGAAAATGGATGTGGAGAAGGACTTCATAGTTTCTGCTCACTCAAATCTAATTCCGGCTATGGGCTGTGCCCTTCGTGCCAAGAAGGATGAGGCTGCCTTCGTGAGTCTCGATGCTCTCCGTGGCCTTGTGAAGAAGGCACCGCTTCGTGTAGTTACACATTCCGATCTGCAGCCGATCTTTGAATCGGAAGAGGAACACCAGGAGTGGCGCGAGCGTAAGTTGCAGTATGCCACGCCGACAGATGCCTTGCATGAGGGGCGTGAAGAATTGTTTCTAGGCATCGATTCCGGTTCTACGACGACAAAGATCGTGGCTACGCGCCGTGACGGTACGATAGTCTTCACCCATTACACGCTCAATCAGGGCAATCCTATCCGGGCCGTACGAGAGGGCTTACAGCTCTTCCTTCAGCAGGCAAAGGAGCATGAGTCAGAAGTGGAGATCCTCGGAAGTTGTTCTACAGGTTATGGTGAGGAGCTCATCCGTCAGGCTTTCGATCTGAGCGGAGGTATTATTGAGACGATGGCACATTATCGTGCTGCAGCTCGTCTGATGCCAGATGTGAGCTTTATCCTTGATATCGGTGGCCAGGATATGAAGGCTATCTTTGTCGACAAAGGAGCCGTAGTACGAATGGAGCTTAACGAGTCGTGCTCGTCAGGTTGCGGTACGTTCCTTCAGACTTTTGCTGAGGGATTGGGATACAAGGTGCAGGATTTTGCCCAAGTAGCTTGTACGGCTACCGCACCTTGTGACCTTGGTACGCGTTGTACTGTGTTCATGAACAGTAAGGTGAAGCAGGTGATGCGCGAGGGTGCCACTGTGGCAGACATCTCGGCCGGCCTGTCTTATTCGGTGGTGAAGAACTGTCTGTATAAGGTTCTGAAGCTTCATGGTAATGATGATCTGGGTGAGCACATGGTTGTTCAAGGTGGTACGATGCGCAACGATGCAGTGGTGCGTGCTTTCGAACTGCTGACAGGTCATGAGGTAGCCCGCTCCGACAGACCTGAGTTGATGGGTGCCTATGGCTGTGCATTGCAGGCGATGGAAATGGCTGTGAAACCGGTAAGTGACTCTGCACGGCCGTCGTGCCATTCTGTTAGCTTGGAGACTTTGGTCAACCAGGGTGGAAGCTATGAGACGAAGGAGCTGCACTGCAAGGGTTGTGAGAACCAGTGCTATGTGACACGTTATACCTTTACGGGTGGCAATAAATTCTATAGCGGCAACCGTTGTGAGCGTATTTTCAACAATTATGGCAAGAACCATGTGACGGGTGAGGATATCTATCCTTATAAGTATAAGCGCATCTTCGGCGATGCCGGTCAGGCTGCCGGAGAAGAGAGTGAGACTGGCAACCGCAAGGGTCAGCCTACGGTCGGCATTCCCCGCGTGCTGGGTATGTATGAGGATTATCCGTTCTGGCAGACACTCTTTACGGAGTGTGGCATCAGTGTGAAGCTCAGCTCTTGCTCTACGATGAAACACTATGAGCGGGAGTTGCGGACAGTAATGAGCGATAACATCTGTTTCCCTGCCAAGCTTGTCCACTCGCATGTAGCAGAGTTGGACACGGCCGGTGTAGACCGTATCTTCTTCCCTTATGTGGTGTATGAGCGCAAGGAGGATGATCGTATGGACAACTCGTTCAATTGTCCTATTGTGGCCGGCTATAGCGATGTGATTCGTAGTGCGATGAATCTGAAGACGCGTCTTGACGCGCCGGCCATCACTTTCGCTTCAGAAAAGCTTCTACGCAAGCAGCTCGTTGACTATATGAAGACATGGGGCTTGCCGAAAAATGTCATAGAACCGGCTATTGACAAGGCCATCGCTTCCAAGAAGCAATTGAACGATGACCTGCGTCACCGCTGTGAGGAGATCTTGGCAGACAGCCGGTCGAACCACCGGTTGACGATCCTGCTGGCCGGTCGTCCTTATCATACCGACCCGCTCATCCAACATCGTCTCTCGGGCATGATTGCCTCGATGGGTGTCAATGTGATCAGTGAGGACATAGTGCGCGACGATCATCAGTTGAAGCGTGGAAAGACCTACCTGGTGGAGCAGTGGGCATATACCAACCGTATCATACAGGCTGCCGAATGGGCTGCTGAAGCAGGCAATGACGTGCAGTTTGTGGAGCTTACTTCTTTTGGTTGTGGCCCTGACGCCTTTGTTCAGGATGAGGTGCGCGACATTATGCGTCGCCATGGCAAGCCTTTCACCTTGTTGAAGATAGACGATGTGTCGAATACGGGATCGCTTCGCCTGCGTGTGCGCTCGCTTGTAGAGTCGCTCAAGATGAGGAATGTCACAGCTCCGCAGCATGCTTTCACGGAGACGAAGGTGTTCCACAATGAAGACCGTCGTCGGAAGATCCTAGCACCTTACTTTACGGAATATCTATCCCCGTTGCTTCCGCCGCTATTGAAGTTGGCCGGCTATGATTTGGAGATCATGCCGATGAGTGACAAGGAGTCGGCCCGTCTGGGACTGACCTTTGCCAACAACGAGGTGTGCTATCCTGCCACGCTTATCGTCGGTGATATGATAAAGGCGCTCCGCTCGGGTAAGTACGATCTTGACAATACGGCCTTGGTGATGACACAGACAGGCGGGCAGTGCCGTGCGACGAACTATACGGCACTTATCAAGCGTGCACTGGTGGCCAATGGCTTTGACCGAGTGCCGCTGATCACTCTTGGAGTGTCGACTGCCGGTACGGACAATGAGCAGGAAGGGTTTGATTATCCATGGTTGAAACTGGCCGGTATTACGACGAATACCGTGCTTTTCAGCGATGCGCTGGCTAAGCTCTACTATCCGGCGGTAGTACGCGAAAATGCGCCTGGTAAGGCTGACAGGCTGAAACAGAAATATCTTATAATGGCACAGCATGCCATTGAGAATAATGACGCTGGGGCTTTGGTCGATCTTATCAGGCAGGCTGCTTGTGAGTTTGAGTCGATCATTGTTCCTAAGTCGTGTCCGCAGGTGGGTGTCGTAGGTGAGATCTTCCTGAAGTTCAATCCTTTCAGTCATCAATTCCTGGGTCAGCAGCTCATCAGTCGTGGCATAGAGGTCGTACCTCCATTGCTTTCTCCCTTCTTCCTCCAAGAATTTGTCAATATGGAGAAGTCTAAAGAGTTGTGTCTGAGCGATTCGAAGATGCCCAACTTTGTGCTCCATACGATCTATCAGCTCATTGCCCGCAGGCAGCACAAGTTCAATAAGGCTGGTGCTCACTTTAGTTATTTCCGTCCGTTTACATCCATCTACGATGATGCCAAGGGTGCGGAAGGCATTGTCAGCTATGCTGCTCAATTTGGTGAAGGATGGTTGTTACCTGCCGATGTGTCAGCCCTCTATCAGAGTGGCGTGCATAATGTGGTGAGTCTCCAGCCTTTCGGCTGCATAGCCAATCATATTATTTCCAAGGGTATCGAAAAACGCCTACACCAGCTTTATCCGGATCTCAATTTGTTGAGTCTTGACTTTGATTCGGGAGTTAGTGAGGTGAATGTCACCAACCGTCTGCTCCTCTTCCTTGATCAGGTGGCAGTGTAGGAAACGAATGTAACAATATCATTCCGGGACGGAAAAGTCTGGTAACGGACTTCTCTGTTTCGGATTTTTTATGTTATAGGGTTAAAAGAGTAAAAGAAACATGGGCAAATGCCTATTTTTTCGTAACTTTGCCACCGATTATGGTTCGAACCTTTCACCATCGCTTTACGCTCGGTGCCTGTTGTGGCATTTTGCTGAGCGTTGCTTGTGCGCTTTATCTCTTCTGGATTAAGTCCATCATTATAGCATTGGTACTAATTGCTGTCGTGGTGGTCATGATGGAACGTGTACTTCACTCAGAGTATATAGTGGGCGACGGACTACTACGCATTTATCGTGGACGTTTCGGCAAGTCGCAATCGATCAGACTTGAGGACATTGTGCGATGTACGGTTAAGCGCAGTAATTTCGGTCTTTCGCATTTCCTGCTTTTGGAGACGGTCAAGGGCGAATTTGTCTTGGTGGAACCGGAGAACGAGGAAGCATTTATAAAAGCAATTAAGAAATGATCAAGAAACAGATCGGTGGACTACTGTTCGCCATCGCGGTAGCTTTTTCGGTGTATGCCCATCCGAGTGTGATGAGACCGATGGCCGCAGCTTCTACCGGTACAGATACGACGCGCCTGGAGCGTTTTGTTACAGATACCGACTCGGTGGAGCCGGGTGACACCCTTCTCACAGTCAGTGCCTCAGAGGTAGACTCAATGCCTTGGCCCGACAACGTGAGACGACAGATCGACAGACTGCTTGAGAGTGACATGTTCGAGACGTCACAGATCGGCATGCTCATCTATGATCTTGATGCCGACTCGGCTATCTATGCCCGTGGCGAGCGTCAGTTGCTGCGTCCTGCATCGACAATGAAGGTAATCACTGCCATTACGGCTCTTGACCGTTTGGGAGGTTCATGGCAGTTTAAGACAGAGCTCTGCTATACAGGAAAAGTGGAGAACACTACACTTCAGGGTGATGTCTACTGTGTTGGCGGTTTTGATCCACGTTTCAATTCCGATGACATGCGTGCCTTTGCAGAAGCATTGAAGCGGATGGGTGTGGACACTATCCGTGGTAACATCTATGCTGACAAATCGATGAAGGATAATGATCTTCTTGGTGAGGGATGGTGCTGGGACGATGATAACCCAGTGCTCACTCCGTTGCCCTATGGAAGAAAGGATGATTTCATGCAGCATTTTTATGATGCCTTGCGTGCCGATAATATTTATCTGGCAGGTGCGATAGGAGAGAAGCGCCGTCCTCATGATGCTGTCTGTATAGTCAATCGTTTTCATACGATTGATCAGATTCTGATGCGTATGCTCAAACAGAGTGATAATCTCTATGCAGAGGCGATGTATTATCAGATAGCCCAGTCTACGGGAGATCATCCTGCCTCGGCGCGCAGTGCACGACGTGTAGAGCGGCAGCTTATTCAAAAGATAGGGCTCGATCCGCGTCGCTATGAATTGGCCGATGGCAGTGGTCTGTCACTCTACAATTATGTGACAGCAGAAATGGAGGTGCGTTTCCTGCGCTATGCCTATCACGATCAGAATATCTACATTCATCTTTATCCGGCTATGCCCATCGCCGGAGTTGATGGGACGTTGAGAAGCCGTATGCGTGAGACTTTTACACGGGGAAACGTGCATGCGAAAACAGGCACTGTACAAGGCATCAGTTCACTCTGTGGATATCTGACGGCTTATAACGGACATCATATAGCTTTTGCCATCATCAATCAAGGCATTCAGCATACGCGTAATGCGCATCGGTTCCAGGATAAGGTGTGTGCGATACTTTGTGCTCCGCATTAAATCAGAATGAAACTTTAAACTAAACCGATATAGGAATGAAAGAAAGTATTTACGTCATTTATGGATGGGTAGAGACCTTGATCCGTGTTTGCGGAGTAGAAGGATCCGCCGTGCCGGTCGTCCGCCATGCAGTCATGGCTGTAGTGGCTGGCTTGTTGGCATTTATAAGTTATGTGCTTTGTCGTCGGCTGATAGTACCGACTGTTATGAAGATCACGACTCATACGAAGGCCAAGTGGGATGATGCCTTGTTGGGACGTCCTGTACTGATCTCGGCATGTGGCATTGTTCCGGCGATTGTTGTATGGGAGACATTGCCGTTGGTGTTCCTGGAAATACCGATGGTGCATGAGCTGCTCGAACGCTTTACGGCCATCTATATCACGATTATGTCGACGCGTTTGGTGATGGCTTTTTTGAATGCTTTCAATGTACTCGACACGCCGGCAGGACAGAATGTGCAGCAGTATATCCGTTCTTTCTGCGGGTTATTGAAAATTATAGCAGTCTGCGTGGGCGTAATTATCAGTTTCGCTATTCTAATAGGTAAAAATCCCGTTAGCCTGTTTGCCGGACTAGGTGCTGCCTCGGCAATCCTGATGTTGGTATTTAAAGATACGATTGAGGGACTTGTTGCCGGTATCCGGCTTACCTCTGCCGATATGGTGCATGTGGGAGACTGGATCACGGTGCCTTCTGCGAATGCCAACGGTACAGTGATTGAGATGAATTTGACAACGGTGAAGATTCAGAACTTTGATAAGACGATAACGACGGTATCACCTACGACTCTCGTCAACGGATCGTTCCAAAACTGGAAAGGAATGCAGGAAAGTGAGGGCGGACGACGAGTGACGCGCAAATTGTATATTGATTTCCGGAGCATTCATTTTGTAGATGGAAACACGGCGGACCAGCCTATATTGGAAGGAAAAACCGTTAATGGTCGTGTCACTAATCTGTTGCTCTACCGACATGCCATGGAGGACTATCTGCGCAATGACCCGCGTATTAATGCTTCCGGAACGGTGATGGTACATCAGTTGGAGGCTACTCAGGCCGGTCTGCCAATTGAATTTTATTTCTTCCTTAAGGATAAGACATCGGCAGTCTATGAGGAAAATATAGCGCAGATCATGGAGTATGCCTATGCACAGGCAACGGAGTTCGGTCTGAAGATCTATCAGCAATATCCCGAGCAGTAAGAATATGCTGATAGGGGAGTATGGGCTTTGTAGTATGATATAAGCTATTATTGACATACATCCCAATAAATTTCTATTCAAATAAAAACAAGGGGCTACATCTATATCTTACGATGTAGCCCCTTGTGTGAAATGTATGTTTCTTTCTCATCTATCTGTCGCTTGTTTACCTGTTTAGTTTTCGATGGAGTAGGTTGAAAACAGAAGGACTAACGGATTACCCAATAGATTGGTGCACGGATGATCCATTATAGAGTGAGACATAATAGACGGATTCTGTGAATCTCTTCCCTTGGCCTATAGTACTGGCTAATAGAGCTGGAAATATTGACGGGCATTATTGTAGCAGATGTCCTCTACAGTTTTAGCCAGTAGAGCCGGATCGTCGGGCAGGATACCATGCTCTACATCGTTTCCCAACAGTGCACAGAGAAAACGTCGAAAATATTCGTGATAGGAGAAGCTGAGCAGTTGGTGTCCGCTGGTGGCTACCCCCACTGATCTGGATAGCAATCCTAACGATGACAATACATCGAGTTGCTGTGCCATGCTAGAAAGCGAGTAGAGTAAGCCACCGCCCAATCCCATCTGGATTCTGCTAGGTTTACGGCCGTCTTCGAAATTCCCGAGTAAGGTGCCGATCATCTCGTTGGTACCAGGATTGATGCCGAAGACGAGAGTTCGTGTCAATCTTCCCTCTTCTCTGAGAAGAGTGAAGAAATGATTCATGGCGTGTGTGGCATGCATCTCACCTGTTGCTCTGAATCGGTATTGTTGTGACCATCCGGCCTGTTGGTTCATCTCGGCTGAGGCTCTCAAGAAGGCATGCCGGAATTGGAAGATCTCATGTGTCGGGAGCTGCATGCGGCGTAGCGCTTTATCAAGGATGGTGTTGATTTGTGATAGGGTATAGTGCTCATCGTAAAATTCTTCAATGTTGTGCTCTGCAATACGGCAGCCTGCCTCATGGAAAATATGGTGCTGTTTCCCAAGTGCATCCATCAGGGTAGAGAAAGAACGGATCTCAATTCCTGTTGCTTTTGATAACAGATCAATATAGTCTGCAAATTCGGGCTGTCCGATATTCATAACCTTATCAGGACACCATACGGGCAGTAGCTTGATTTCCGGAGCCGAAAGACGTGCCTGTTGGTAAACGGACAGTGAAGCGACAGGATCCTCTGGTATGCATAGACATTCGACATGGAACCGATGGAGCAAGGCACGGGCGGTAAATGTCGGTTGACAGAGCTGTGCATTGCATTCTTCGTATATCTCTTTGGCTGTAGCAGGCGAGAGGAGTTTCTTGATACCAAAGACTGAACGCAATTCCATGTGTGCCCAGTGATAGAGAGGGTGACGGAGGGTCTGCGGAACGGTGGCTGCCCACATCTCAAACTTTTCCCAGTCACTGTATGCTTGGCAGTCGGCACCCTTGGGAGCCATGCCGGCGGTAAGCATGGCACGCCATTTGTCACGATCATTGTCAATCCACAGTTCTGTGATGCTGTGGAATGAGTGATCGTTAGCTATGAGTGATGGATCGAAATGATTGTGATAGTCGATAATGGGTAGCTGTGCTGCATGACGGTGATAAAGTTCTTGAGCAGTATGGGTAGAAAGCAAGAAGTTGTCATCGAGAAATGTGTTCATATCTGTATGATCGATTATTTATGAAGTGATTGAAAGCAAAAGTACGATAATATTTTTGGATTCACGATAGATTTAACTAATTTTGCATGGATAAAATGGCAAAGATAGATGGCACAGATAAAAATGCTGCGTTGCAAGAAATGCGGTTACGAAACTCGTATCTATGAGGGGCGTGGCTTCATGGGTCAGCATATAGTGGAAGTGAGCTGTCCTGACTGTCATACGTTGCAGCCTCTTGTCGTAGGAGGTGTAATAGGTGACAGTGCTCCTTCTTTTCGGTCAATAGTAGGCCGTTTGTGTCTACGGTGTGGGAGTGATCGGATTCGGCCGTGGGATGGCCATTCTTGTCCACAGTGTGGAGGCGAAATGGAACCTACAGGTGTCTCTGATTTTTGGACTTAGCATATATTTTCAGTGCCGGCCGGCTTTCGGTTATTGTCGGAGAAAGGCCAATAAGTAAGATGACATAATAACGATAACAATCAAAGTATGAACAAAGTATTGCTGATCTATACAGGAGGTACAATAGGAATGGGTAAGAATCCTGTTACTGGTGCCCTTGATCCGCTCGATTTTAATCATCTTTATGCTGCAGTGCCGGAAATGAAGCAGTTGCAGGCAGAGGTGGATGTCTACCAGTTTACCCCACCCATTGACTCCAGCGATATGCAACCTAGCAAATGGGCACAGATCGTGCGCATCATAGCCCAAGGATATGATAGATATGATGGTTTTGTGATCCTGCATGGAACGGATACGATGGCATATACTGCCTCGGCATTATCGTTTATGATGGAAAATCTTACTAAACCGGTAATTCTTACCGGTTCACAGTTACCCATCGGGCAATTGCGTACGGATGGCAAAGAGAATCTCATTACGAGTTTGGAGTTAGCTTCATTGAAAGATGAAGAAGGACATGCCCGCGTGCCGGAAGTATGTATTTATTTTAGCGGACATCTGTTACGTGGTAATCGATCGACAAAAATAGATGCAGATGGCTTTAATGCCTTTGACACGTTTAATTATCCACATCTCTGCGATGCCGGTGTAAACTTCTCGTTTGCAAGTCATCATATTTTAAAGCCGGATTTTGGCAAGCCTATGATTCCACATTATGGATTAAATTCTAATGTGGTTATATTTAGTCTTTTCCCCGGAGTCCAAGAATGTATCGTGCGTGAGGTATTAAAAGTGAGGGAACTACGTGGCATTGTTATGCGTTCTTTCGGTTCCGGCAATGCGCCTCGCCAGCCGTGGTTGTTGCGGTCACTTAAAGAGGCTGCGGCAAGAGGTGTCGTGATCGTGAATATTAGTCAGTGTGTTGCCGGCAGTGTGGTGATGGGACGTTATGATACGGGATATCAACTTCAGTCAACAGGTGTCATCTCGGGATATGATGCGACAGTAGAGGCAACGGTAACAAAGATGATGTGTTTGCTTGCACGTTATACGGATGCAAATACGGTACGTAAATTAATGAATAGTAATCTTGTTGGAGAGGTATCTCTAGAATAGTAGTCTATAGGGTAGAATGTCCTTGATAAGGCAAGAAAATGTATTTACGGAATGCAATATTCCATGAGGGACAGAGTTATACTATAGATACCTACTATTTTATTATGGACATGATGAAGAAAGTGTTACTCTATCTGTTGCTGTTGCTTTGTCCATTAGTTGCTTTGGCACAGTCGTCATTGACCGATAATCAGGTGGCTGCGATGGTGGAGAAAGATGTGGCAAAAGGTACATCGCAGAGTCAGATCGTTATTAAGCTGATGCAGCAAGGTGTTGATATTTCTCAGATACGAAGAGTGAGAAAGAAGATGCTTAGCGAGATACATGATGATGGCTTGAATGGCTTGAGCTCAGGAAATGGTACCGGTAACAGACTTCGTGCAAATAACGGGAAAGCAAAGGATAATTCGTCAGATAGGTCAGTGTATGAAAAACGTTCGGCTTCAACGATGAGCAGAATGCAGGCGGAGCCGTCGACGATTATGAGCAGAGGAATAAATCAGAATGATGATGACTATCTGCGAATGCAGGATGAGGTGTCAATGATGATGCCAGTCGATTCTACAGAACTTTTTCAACAGTTGCTTGAACAGCAGAAGGAAGATAAACGGAAAGTATTTGGTCGGGATATTTTCAATAATGAGTATCTTACTTTCGAACCGGCCATGAATATTGCGACACCGCAAAATTATAAGTTGGGACCAGGTGATGCCGTGATAATCGATATTTATGGTGCATCACAGAAGACGGTAGAGACAACCGTTTCTCCCGATGGAGAGATTGTGGTCGAGGGATTTGGACCTATTCAGGTCAGTGGTCTTAGTGTGGCACAGGCCAATGCCCGTATCCGTTCCCGTTTGGGTGCCCGCTATCAGAGCAGCCGTATCAAGATATCGCTCGGACAGACGCGGACGATTACTGTTAATGTGATGGGTGAAGTAAAGACACCTGGAACTTATACGCTTTCGGCTTTTGCTTCTGTATTTCATGCTCTTTATATGGCCGGTGGAACAAATGATATTGGAACGCTGCGCAATATTAAAATCTATCGCAATAACCGACTTGTCAGTGTGTGCGATATCTATGACTATATTCTCAACGGAAAGATGACAGGCAACGTACGCTTGGCCGATGGCGATGTGATTATTGTAGGTCCTTATGATTGTCTGGTGAATATCCGTGGAAAAGTGAAGCGCCCGATGTTTTACGAGATGAAGCGTAACGAGAGCTTGGAGACATTGCTCCGTTATGCGGGAGGATTTACCGGTGATGCCTATCGTAAGGCTGTGAGAGTGAATCGTAAGACAGGACATGACTACACTGTATTCAATGTCGGTGAGTTTGATATGAGTAATTTCCGTTTAACCGATGGAGATTCTGTGTCCGTCGATTCCATTCTTTCCCGTTATTCTAATACGGTAGAGGTGAAAGGTGCGGTATTCCGCCCAGGATTGTATCAGCTCGGTGATGATATTCACTCTGTACGAACTCTTATCCAACATGCAGAGGGAGTGACAGAGGGCGCTTTCACTGCTCATGCAGTCATGCATCGTATGAACCCGGATCGTACACTGCGGGTGATCAGCGTTGATCTGGAAGGAATAATGAGCGGTAAGCTACCCGATATTCCTCTGCAGGAGAACGATGTACTCTTTGTACCTACGAAACGGGAAGGAATGGTGCAACGAACCATAACCATACGGGGAGAGGTGCAATATCCGGGAATCTATCAATATGCCGATAATGAGACGATAGAAGATTTTATTCTTCAGGCTGGTGGATTGACAGAAAAGGCATCTACAGCCAAGGTGACAGTTGGACGTCGTGTGAACGATCCTTCTGCTCTTGTCCCCGATAGTATCGTTGGTGAGACATATGAGTTAAGTTTGAAAGATGGCTTTGTCGTGGATGGACAGCCCGGTTTCACATTGATGCCTTTTGATGAAGTGTATGTGTATAAGAGTCCAGCTTTCAGCTCGCAGCAAAATGTGACGATAGAAGGTGAAGTTCCATTCCCTGGTATCTATACGCTGTCCAAGCGTAACGCTCGTCTGACGGATCTGTTGAAGATGGCAGGAGGTACTACAGAGCTGGCTTATATTCGTGGTGCACGATTAGAACGTAAGACTAATGACGTTGAGCGGGCTCGTATGGAGGCTGCTTATAAGATGGCACAAGACCAACAGCAGCAGGAACTTCTTACAATTGCCGCCTCATTGAATGGTAGCAGTCTGTCGGGACTGGCCGATAAGGATAAGAAGCAACAACTGGAGAAGTTTGTTGTACCTTCATCTTATTCGGTAGGTATAGAATTGGATAAGGCTTTAGCTGATTCGACAAGTGATGCGAATATTATCCTTCGTGAAGGCGACCGCTTGGTAGTGCCAAAGTATAATGCAACAGTGAAGATTAATGGTGCTGTGATGTATCCCAACACAGTGGCTTTTGAAAGTGGAAAAAGTGCCCGTTATTACATCAATGAGGCTGGTGGCTTCTCACAGAATGCACGAAAGAGCGGAGCTTTCATTATTTATATGAATGGTCGTGTAGCTAAGGTAAGTCACGGAGCAAAGGTAGAGGCTGGATGCGAGATCATTGTTCCTTCACGTATCCGTCGTCGGTCAACGCCTCAGGAGATCATTGGCATGGGTTCAAGCTTCACGAGTATTGCCGCTATGATAGCAACGATTGCTAATATGATTAAGTAAAATCAGAAGGAAATGTGAAAATGGCCGGACAGCCATATAAGTCCGGCCATTTTTATGTGTTTATGAAAAAAATCTGATCATTTCCCTTTCAACTATCAATACTTTATCGTATATTTGTTGCAAAGAGGAAGATAAACCATTATAACTAATCTTATTAAAGGAAAACTGTTATGACACAAGTAATTCTAGTTCTTGTTCTTGTCGTTCTTATCGTGGTCTTTTTGATAAAGCGCCATAAGCATGCTAACGACTTTAGTGATGAGGTGGTGATTCGTACTGTCAAGTCTATTTTCAGTGAGGCACGTCGGCGTAGAATGAGTAAGGATGAGTTTATAAAGGCCTTGAAGCGTAAGTTTCATTGTACTTCCAAAGAAGCTGTATATTTGGTAGGAAAGGCACGTACGTTGAAGCTTATTGGAGTAGAGCATCATGATGTCATGTTACTCTGAAATGCTTGTGGTACAGAAATCTTTCTTATATTAGAAGAAAGGGAACATTTGTATGGCATGGTAAGGAGAGGGCCTGATATATGAAAATACAGGCTTTTACGGGTGTTCGTTGAGTAACATAATTCTCTCTCGGTTACGCAGAGATGAGGGCATGGCTATGGGCTGCAGTTGCTTATGAGCTATTCTTTTTTCCTTTTACCGAAAAAATATTGGCCTTTACCTTTGGTTCTCCAACCATATTTGATGGCATGTTGAGGGCAGTGATGATAACAACTGAAGCATGCGAGACATCTTCCGTTATGTAACCATTGTGGTTCTTTACCTGCACCTCCAAGGATGTCGTGAACGGGACAGACGTTAGCACAGATGCCACATTTCACGCAACGTTGGCTGTCTACACGGAATGGCTTGTCGGTAATGAGTCGTTTGGTAAAATATCCGCCAAGGACACGTGTCTTCAAATGTGGGGCTTGTCCCGTGATAATATGATAGTTCGTTGGTTCACGACGGACTACCATATCGATGAATTTTGTGAGTATCTTCTGAGACGCCTTGATTTTAGCCTGCTCTTTCTGAGGTGTGTCAACATCCATGAAGGGCAAGCCAACGTATGTTTCAGGCATTATCAACGAGCATGAGGCATGGAGGGGGATGTTGACAGCAGCCAGTTGCTTACGTAATAGGTCAAAGGTTTCACCAATATCATCTCCACAGGTGCAGAGGCTGTAGACATAATGTCCTTTTAAAGAGATATCCAGTCGGCTGATAGTTTCACATACGATCTTGGGTACTCTCCAGCCGTGGACAGGAAAGCAAAGCCCCAGTCGTTCGTTATCTGCCAAATGATATTGTAAGGGACCTTTGGGACAGTCGGGGATATTAATAATGCGTTCACCTGTTGCTGCTGCTAGTTGTCGGACAGCCCAAAGTGTGTTGCCCGTACATGATAAATAGAGAATCATCGTGTTTATGAGAAATTAGAAAGCCGGACAGGTCGTGGCCTGTCCGGCTTTATTAGATATATGT
>OGQM01000809.1_pt1 | contig 24969 bp, 16 predicted proteins | sample 1553191 | NCBI WGS metagenome assembly OGQM01 (sample SAMEA2579954, study PRJEB22360) | human gut metagenome | biome: human gut; feature: human-associated habitat; material: faeces | place: Denmark | collected 2008/2010 | reverse complement strand
AAATAAATAATCTTAAATCACGAAATTTTGAAGATTATTTCATGCGTAATCACTAACTTGTTGTCAATCGGTTTGCATAATCCCCTATTTATAGCTATAATACAGATACAGAAAGACTACTGGATACAGTGGTTCCTCTGAATTAATTTAGTGAAAAGACACTAGTAATCCGTTGGGTTTGGGTGAACTAGTGTCTTTTACATTTTTCTATAATCAATAATGTAATTCTTAGTATTTCTACTAGTGCCATTAAACACATGGCAACATCAATGTACAGATAAATATACATACAACACATCCTCCTGCAAAATCGGAATCATCGAGAACTCAAGATATCATCCTTTTCATTCAGAGGGTTCACCGTTACTATATCCAGTAGCACTTCTAATTATAAAACTTCAATGTGAAAACATTATTAAATCGCGTAAATTTCTAAAAAACATTTCATATACATTAAACAAGTCACCCGGTTATCAGGTGACTTGTTGTATTCAATATTATTTTTCTGCAATATGCTTCGCATCCAAGCCATAGTAATCCAATTTAAAAATTCCAGGAAAATAGAAGCACCAATGCGTTTACCACCATCTACAAAAGGATGATCTTTGATTAAAAAGTAAAGTAGGTTTGCAGCTTTTTCTTCAATACTTGGATACAATTCAGTTTCAAAAACATTTTGATATACCGCTGCAATTATTCCATTTAATTTACCTGGTTCTTTTCAACACCAAATACAGAAGAAAATCCACCATACCCCATTGAATCAATTAGAATTCTGCACTCTTCATAAGTCAACTGATAAATTGAATTTTTACCTTTTGTTTTAGAAACACATCCATGATCATAATCATCTAAAAGAGTTAATGCATTAGAATAGGCTTCAACAACATTCAACACTTCTTTTTCTTCAATATTAAGAGTCGAAGCTAACATTCTAGATTGAATCGCGATTGTTTTATTTAAAACATCTAAACGTTTTCGATTCACTGCATAGCCTTTAATCATGAAATCTTTTAAAATGGAAGTTGCCCATCGTCTAAATGAAGTTGCTTTTTTAGAATTCACACGATAGCCAACTGCAATAATCGCATCTAAATTGTAAAAGTCCATTTTACGAGTTATTTTACGACTACCTTCCATTTGAACTTGTTCCATTTTGGAACAGATTGCTTAACTCCTACAACACGCATTTTTTGCGTGTTGTTCTCTTTTTCAACTTCTCGATCTTTAAATATATTATTAATATGCTTACGAATTGTTTTTTCATCACGATCCAACAACTGATGTTAACATATTTATAGGATAGGTAAAATATCTCGAATTTGATTCACTGTATAACCATTAATCATGTAATTTCTTAAAATTGAAGTTGCACATCGCCTAAATGAAGTTACTTTTTTAGAATTCAATCTATAACCAACAGAAATGATCATATCTAAGTTATAGTATTGTATTTTATATATTTTCCATCAGAAGCAGTATGCTCAAAATATGAGCATACTGAATTTTTATCTAATGCTACTGTTTTAAAAATATTTTGTATATGTCTTGTAATTATTTGATGCTAGTATATTTGTAGGACAGGTAAAACATTTAAACGTTTTTGATTCACCATATAACCCTTGATCATATAATCTTTTAAAATTAAGGTTGTACATTTATGAAAGTAATGCCGTTTTGTGATTTTACACGATACCCAACAGAGATAATTACATCTAGATTGTAGTAATTGATTTCTACATTTGAAATTCTATCTTTTATAGTACGTGAATCATTACACTTTAGTTGAGTTGCATTTTTTGCAACTGAGCTAATTTCATCTAATTCATCTCACGACTAAAGTCACGAGTGTTCTTAGATTGCATTATAAAAATCCATTTTACGGTTGCCTTCAATTTGAACTTGTTCCATTTTGGAACAAGTTTAAATTGAATAGTTCTTCATCATTATATATGTTTTTTAGATGTCTAGTTATCGCTTGTGACTTAATGTCAAATAGTTCCGCCATTTATTTTTGAGTTAACCACACAGTATCTTTATCCAGTGATGCAGTAAAATCTAATTCTAAATTTCCATTCACAAACTTAATTATTTCATAATTCTAAGCAAGGACACACGTGAATTTATTCATGTGAGGAATTGCTCTTGCCTCTTTTAAATATGCTTTTGCGGTGTCCTGAATCCTCAATTTTTTGTAACTAATGGAACCCTTATTTACCTTAGTTCCATCCAATGTTCTTATATCAAAGTACCCCGTAGCTCGTCTTCCAAATATGAAGTATTCTTTACCTTGATACAAAACTTTATCAAACAGGCGGAACCCTTTTATAAGGTACGGCGCCTGATTGCGTTTACGAATACCACCTTTACTGAAGTTGGATTTATGAATTTGCCGATTGTGATTTCGAACCACCTTCGTCAGATAATAAGTATCCAAAGGCTTGGCATACGGATACTTGCTGATACAGATGGCGTCATTGATATGACTTTTCTCTAAGTCTGTCTTTTCACGCAAGTACTTTGTAATATATCCATATGTCCCTGAAACAGGAACATCGACTTCTTTTCTTAGACGTTCCAACAAGGTTTTACGCATGATACCCATAAAAGTGGCATCACGATAGGTTTTTCCTCGTTTCTTGCCTTTTGGAAGTTCTAACTTTCCTTTGTGCAGAGCTTTATGACAATGTTCGCAAAGTGTAATCAGATTGCTAGGAGCATCTCCACCAGTCTGACGGCTTTCGATATGATGCACATGCAGTTTTATATTGTTATCATGTGTGCCACAGCATTGACAAGTATATCCATCTCGATGAAGCACATATTGTCTTGTGTTGTAGAAATCGTACTGTTCTCCAAGCTGATAATCAGTACCAACCGGTAAAGGTTTCCATTCTTTCATAGCTTTTAAACGCTGAAAGTCGAATTCTGCAGTCTCTACTTGAATTTCAGATATAGGCAGAATTTGACATATTCTCTTGATGGCTGTTATGTGTTCCTGAATCTTGACTTCGACTGACGGAGCCAGCCATCCTTTGTGTTTAGAATGCACACGATTGTTGAATTTTGGCTTTCTGTATCTTGTTTTTCGGCTCCTTCGAGAGCTACGCGAAGCTCGTCTTAATGATAACAGTTTTACAACATCATTACGAGGAGAAAGCTCCTCTTGATAGACAACCTTTTTCTCTGTTGTAGCCGCCATACCAATATGTTTACTTCCTGCATCTACACCAAGAGATACAGGCTGAATCTCTTTTGTACTTTGATACAAAAGTTGTATCGTAAATGGACAGCGTTTCACTACTTTAGCAAGATGACTGTTTAATAATCTTCTTACTTTTCCATGCCTTGTGGTTGGCATAAGTGGTTGTCCGTTGATATCTAGTACATATACCATGCAAGGCACTTCCTTTCTTTTTTGATATGTTTGAAGCGATAAGCCAGTACATATCGAACTGTAAATGACACCTTCGCCAATGTTAATAAGAGGTTTGATGGACAAAAGGCGATTGTCTACCACACACTGCTCCTACCTCACAGAACTGTTTAATATGTCCCCTTAGAGCCGCAGACTAGGCGTTACATCCACGGGTAACTATATATTCTCTCTTAACGTAGTGCTCAAAACACTTAGGCTAGTCAACTTAGGCTTTTACAAGCCTGCCAATTCATTGGCGGGTAGTTGACATGTACTCCAATCTTTCTTTATTTAAACGATCCAGATAATTATTTTCTTCATTAATTAACAAACTCTATATCATTTGCATAACCATTCCTTTATCGGTATAATACAAATAGAGAAAAGCTACTGGATACAGTGGTTGCTCTGAAATCATTCTAATGCTAAGGCACTAGTTTAACTTCTTTGCGGGAAAGGTGGACTAGTGTCTTTTGCATTTTTCGATAATCATTAACGTAAGTCGTAGTATTTGCACTAAAGCCATTAAACACATGGCAACGTCAACATAAAGATAAATGTACATATGACAACCTCCTACAATAATCGGAATCGAGCCGAGAACTCAAGCTAAATTACTTTTAATTTCAGAGGTACCACCCTACTATATCCAATAGCCAATTTCCATTATAAAGGTCCAATGTGAAAACATTATGAATTCCAATACGATTGTTCCTATTTCATCTAAAACGACTTATTTTCATTGATTTAGATAGAGTTAGCCTTGACATTTAAATATATCGATTATTTAATATACATACAGAAAGACTACTGGATACAGTGGTCACTCTGAATTATTTTATGTCAAAAGACACTAGTAATCCATTGCGCTTACGGGAACTAGTGTCTTTTACATTTTTCTATGATCATCAATGTGATTCTTAGTATTTCTACTAGTGCCAATAATACCATGGCAACATCAATATATAGATATATATACATAGACATCTCCTCCTCTTACAAAAAAATAGAAGGATCTTGCGAGAACGCAAGCAGATATCATTTTTAATTCCAAGGGTAGACGTTACTACATCCAGTAGCCAATTTCCATTATAAAACTTCAATGTGAAAACATTATTAAATCGCAAAGATTTCTAAAAAACATTTTTCCTTCATTTAAAGCATTATTGATATGTTTATCAATTATGTATATGCTAAAATATATAAAGGCAATAAGACGAAGGACAAACAGTGTATGGAAAAAATTAATTTTATATTTACAAAAAACGGATTTCATATTGATGAAACAAAAGAAGAGAATACTTCAAAATGGGCTAAATCATTCAAAAAAGACAAATATTTGGCACTTTATGAATTGGGATTTGAAAACAATCTAAAGGGATTGACGCCTAGTGCTTTTTATTTGTATCAACTATCATTGAAATTCATTGAACTTTTAAGTAATCGACCTGAACTAGAAGTAGCTAGAGAAGATACAAAGGTAGAACCATCCAATGAAGACTTAGAATATTTAATGTCTATTATTCCTTTTGCGATTGGTACAGAATTCATTGATGAAAAGTGGATTCAAAACTTATTTGAAAAGTTAAATAATCAATTCTGTTTGGATATGAAATCGTATAAAGGTACAGTTCAAATGTATCTTCAGGAAAAATCCCAAGATTTAAAAGTCGCAAAACGAATCTATTTTCATTTAGTCGAAAACGAAGAAGATATAGACTTTCCATTTGCGTTTTTAGCGACGTATGCCACAAAAGACAAAGAAAATCGAATTGTTCATATGCCACTAAAACATGCACTCGTCGAATATAAAAATGATCAAGAACAATTATTGAATTTATTATCCTGCCTAAATGTAGTAGCTCAAAAGAATACTTTGATTGCCCAATATATGGAAACAGGTGATTTATTTCATCCCATCAAATTGACAAGTAAAGAAGCCTATTCCCTATTAAAGAGTGTGCCTGACATTGAGGCTTGTGGCATTAAGTGTAGAGTACCAAATTGGTGGAAGAAAAAGTATTCTTCTGTAAAAATCAATGTGAATATTGGAGATACCAAGCCATCCATGTTTGGCTTTGACTCCATACTATCCTTACAACCATCTCTAATTGTTAATGGTCATGCCCTTACAAAGAAAGAAATTAGTGAACTTTTAAAAATGGAAGAAGGCCTTGCATGGTTAAAAGGTCAATGGGTAGAAATTAATCATAACAAGCTTCAACAACTTCTTGAACAAATGGAACAATATGATGGAACTATTACTTTAAAGGAAGCTTTGACAAAAACATATATGTCAAATGACGATGATATTGATGTCGATATGGGTATACAAATATCAAATGGAAAATGGCTAAGGGATATTTTAGGCAAATTGAAGAATCCTTCAAAAATCAAAAGCAAAGCTCAACCAAAATATTTAAACGCAACACTACGCCCTTATCAAAAGAGTGGATACAATTGGTTAAATCAAATGAATGATTTAGGCTTTGGCGCATGCCTTGCCGACGATATGGGTCTAGGAAAAACACTTCAAGTCATTTCTTTTTTAGAGAAGATGTATGAAAAAAAGAAAGATGGACATGTATTATTGATTGTTCCTGCATCCCTACTAGGAAACTGGTCAAAAGAAATAGATCGCTTTGCACCTAAAATGCCATATTATATCCTTCACGGAAAAAACAATATTGTACATGAAGACACATTTATCACTATAACAACCTATGGGATGGCATTACGCAATGTATTTTTACAAGAAAGAGTATGGGACTGTTTGATTTTAGATGAGGCACAAGCCATTAAAAATCCGGCAACCAAACAAACACGTGCTATTAAAAAGATTCCCAGCCATATGCGCATCGCAATGACAGGTACACCGATTGAAAATGACCTATCCAATTTATGGTCACTATTTGACTTCTTAAATAAAGGATTATTAGGTAGTGCATCTGAATTTAAGGAATACGCAAAGAAAGTACAAGCCTATCCTGAATATATGACAAAATTAAAAATGATGGTTTCCCCATTCATTTTAAGACGTCTAAAAACAGATAAAACAATCATTTCAGATTTACCAGACAAAATGGAAATCACAGAACATGTGGATTTGTCCAAACGACAAGTCGTTTTGTATCGCAAGGAAGTTGATAAAGCAGAACAAAAAATATTGGAATCCACTGGACTTCAAAGAAGAGGTATTGTGATTGCGTTATTGACGAAATTGAAACAAATCTGTAATCACCCAGACCAATTTATTCATGATACCAACTACAATCCAAAGGACAGTGGAAAATATGCGATGTTGAAAGAGTTGTGTGAAACCATCTATGAGAAAAGGGAAAGAGTATTGGTATTTACACAATATAAAGAAATGTGCGAACCCCTATCCCAATACCTAGAATCTATCTTCCATAAGAAGGGATATATTATTCATGGTGGTATTCCAGCTAAAAAGCGTACTGAAATCGTTGAAAAATTTAATGACGAAAATACATACGTTCCATATATCGTATTATCGTTAAAAGCAGCCGGAACCGGACTCAATCTAACAGCTGCCAACCACGTCATTCACTTTGACCGTTGGTGGAACCCAGCCGTAGAAAATCAAGCGAGCGATCGTGCATATCGTATTGGACAAACCAAAGAAGTCTTTGTTCATAAACTTGTTTCAAATGGAACTATTGAAGAAAAAATTGATAAATTAATTGAGTCTAAACAAGAACTCGCAAATTCCATTCTTGCCTCTAGCCAAGAAAAATGGATTACTGAACTAGATACAAACGAACTAATGGACTTATTAAGATTGGATGTGTAGATTATGGCAAAATATTGGACAGCAAGCATGCAATATTCGCAAATGAGCGTAGAAGAATTACAAAAAAAAGCACAAGAAAGTGTTAAAAACGCAAAAAACAAAGGAAAAGAAATGCATCCCATTATTGTGGACGGAAGGCAAATTGCAATAAGCTGGTGGGGCATGGCCTGGTGTAAAAATATCGAACAATATGCTGATTATGCCAGTCGCATCGAACGAGGAAAAAGATATGTTCGTTCCGGTGCTGTTGTGGACTTACAAATTGTTAAGGGTAAAGTAAAAGCCCGTGTACAAGGTACAAGAAAAACACCATACAAAGTGGAAATCAATATCAGTCCACTAAAAGAAGAAATTTGTGAAGACATCATTGAAAAATGTAGTTCACAAATCCAAAACTTACAAGAACTTGTGAACGGACAATTCCCAGAAAGTTTAAAAGAAATATTCCTATCCGAAAACGGACTCTTCCCAAGCCAAAGAGAAATTAGCTTCAACTGCAGCTGCCCCGACTGGGCCTTAATGTGCAAGCACGTTGCTGCCGTACTCTACGGAATTGGAACTAAACTTGATGAAAACCCGTTTTTATTCTTTGAGCTCAGAGGAATCGATGTCAATAAACTTGTAGACGTAACCATCAAGGACCACGTAGACTCACTACTAGAACACGCCAACATGCCACCAACAGATCGTGTAATGGATGATTCTTGTATCGAAACATTATTTGGATTAAAGTAATACATTAAAGACACTCATTTACACGAACGAGTGTCTTTTACATTTTTCTATGATAATCAATGTAATTCTTAGTATTTCTACTAGTGCCATTAAAATCATGGCAACATCAATATATATACATCATCTTCTCCTACAAAAAAATTGAAGGATCTGTAAAGAACACAAACAGATATCATTTTTAATTCCCGTAAATTTGTTGCGATTGTTCCTACTTCATCTAAAACGACTAATTTTCATTGAATTAGATAGGATTCAACTTGACTTTTATATATATCAATTGTTTAATAATCATACAGAAAGACTACTGGATACAGTGGTTCCTCTGAATTTATCTAATGTAAAGACACTAGTTTCATTCTTTGGTCAGGTGAACTAGTGTTTTTTACATTTTTCTATAATCAATAATGTAATTCTAAGTATTTCTACTAGTGCCATTAAACTCATGGCAACATCAATGTACAGATAAATATACATAAAACACGTCCTTGTACAAAATCGGAATCTTTGAGAACTCAAGATATCATCCTTTTTATTCAGAGGGTTCACCGTTACTACATCCAGTAGCCAATTCCTATTATAAATGTCCAATGTGAAAGTATTGTGAATTCCAATAAGTTTGTAACGATTGTTCCTATTTGATCTAAAATGACCTATTTTCATTGAATTAGATGCTCTAAATTTCTAAATTCATATAGAAAAAGAGAACGTCGAGTAAGCGTTCTCTTGAAGAAATTCTAAAATAATAATTGCAATCCCATCACAATGACCCACATATAAGCACAAGTCTTAGGAATCATCAATAACCCAATCTTAGGCTTTGTCTTAGACCACAACGTAACCGGGATATAACAACCAAACGAAATAATAATAGCTGCAACCATACGGTTCAAGTGTAAATCATACATATTTCCTGAAATCGCGTATAAAAGAATTACACCAATTCCAGTTACCGCAAATACGGCATTACGAATTACAGAAAGCTTCATGTTTCCTTCTTCTGAAGTCCAGTTATTTTGTGGTAAGAAACATACTACGATACGAATAATGGCTGAAATCCAAATCAAAGCTTCAATCCAAAGTGGAGCTGTAAGCGTTGGGAAAGTTAATTTCCAGATAAACAATAAGATAATATAGAATACTGTCATTGTGATTGAAGATACCTGCAATCCAATTCCAAGTTGTCTTTTGATTTTGTCATTTGTTCCATAAACAGCTCTTTTAATACGAGGAACCAAGTGGAATGCATCTCCTCCACATAATGTTAATGTTAATACGCCATATAAAATAAATAATGAATTTCCTTTTGAATATACAAAAAATAAGATTCCGGCAATTAAGTCAAAAATCAAATAACAAGCATCAAAAATTGCTTCCATCAAATCTGACATTTTAGGTTTATAGTTAGTTTTACTCATTTGAAATCATCCTTTCTGCATTGTTATACACTTTTTGAAATATATTCATAAACACTCTGATTTCTTCTTCAGTAAGACCCTCAAACATATCTTGTGCAAACTCCTTTTGCGCCCATTTACCATCCTCAATTACTTCACTGGCCAGTTGAAGCAAATGAATGGTGACACGTTTTTTATTTGTTGAATCCACTCTTCTTTCAATCAAGCCACGATCTTCTAATACTTTAAGTGAAGTGGAAACATGAGACTTTGTTGACTTACGAATACGAACAATATCCGCAGCCGTGTTGTATTTTGGATTATTGTAAAGAAACATTAATATGTCATACTCCAACTGTCTTAAATTGTGTTTTTCACAAACTCCCGACATTTTCATCTCATAATATCTCGTTATCGTTTTATGTTCATCCCAAAAGTGCATATGCATTCTCCTTATCGTTCTATTTAGAACGATAATATTCTATAGTGCTCCATTAGGTTTGTCAACATTTTTATTGCACCATTTCAAAAAAAATACTACTCTAAATATAGTGAAAGGAATTTGCTTATGCATATACAAAAACATAACTTTCAAACGATAAAATACCTCTTCTACATCTTAATGGCTGCAATTTTAGGATGGTTCCTTTTCATGCAAATATTTGGTGCAGACGAGCAAAAATATAACAACCCATCTGAATCCATCCTATATTCAGGCTCATTTTACTGGAATAAAGAAGATGGTTCTAAACAAAAAATAGATGTCCCAGGCACTTATGAAATAATGCCAGGCCAAACAATGGTCATTACCACAACACTTCCAAAAGATTATGATAAAACTGCTTTTGCGATTCGTTCTTCTTTACAAGACGTTAAATTTTATGTAGGAAATAAATTGCGTGCACAATACTCCACAAAAGATACGCGAATGGCTGGCAAAAATTCAGCAAGTCGATATGTCTTTTGTCCTACATCTTATAAGGATGCAAAAAAAACATTACGCATTGAATTAACGACCTATACCCCTAATTATGCAGGCATTGTGAATGAGATATATTGTGGAAATCAAGTCGAGATTTGGCAAGCCATATATAACCAATACGGTCTTCCAACATTGATTGCCTTCTTTATCCTTATTTTCGGCATTACATCCATCCTATTTGGAATTGCCCTAAAACACGTTTATCACACTAACTTTGACATGGAATACTTCGGATGGTGTATGGCTATGGGCTCAGTCTGGATGCTTGGAGAATCCAAAATACGACAAATTCTAGTTCCCAATGCTTCAGCCTTAGCATCCCTTTGTTTTGTGATGATTATGTTGAGTCCTTTACCTATGCTCTTCTATGCCGACAATATTCAAAACGGAAAACATCGAAGACTTTATCAAAACATTGGATATATCATACTTTTAAACTTCGCAATATCCTCCATTCTATATTTAACTAAAGTCAAAGACTACATTGAAACGTTGCCCGTTGCACAATTACTACTAGTCTTTGTGTTTATCCTAATATTCATTCATTTGATGCAATACATACGCAAAAACAAACAAACAAAATCCGACTACATTCTATTGATTGGACTCTTTCTAGTCCTAGTATGTGTTGCCATTGAATCTGTATCTGTTTATTTTGTCGCAACTATTTCAGGTATTTTTATTGGCATAGGCATGATTATATTGCTCTTCACCAATATTTTTCGTACCATCCAAAAGATTCATATCATAGAAGAAAAACGCCATCAAACGGAGTTGGAAATTGAAAAGAAAGAAAACAAAAAAATAACACTTCAAATGATGCAGACACTCTCTACAACCATTGAAGCCAAAGATGAATATACGCGCGGCCATTCTAAGCGTGTTGCTCAATATGCTACACTTATCGCAAAAAGTCTGGGTTGGACAAAAGATGAAATTCAAAACATTAAAAGCTGCGCATATTTACATGACATTGGAAAGATTGGTATTCCAGATCAAATTTTAAATAAGCCTGGCAAATTAACACAGGAAGAATTCAATTTAATCAAACAACACACCATCATCGGACAAGATATAGTAAAAGATGTAACGATTATTCCTCATTTAGATGAAGTCACAAGAAGTCATCATGAACATTATGATGGTTCAGGCTATCCCGACGGACTAAAAGGCAATGAAATTCCTATTCAAGCTCGTATTATAGCTATTGCCGATAGTTACGATGCCATGAATTCAAGAAGAATCTATCGTAATGCCCTTAGTTTTGAACAAATCAAAGAACGAATCAAAAAAAAATCGGGCACTCAATTTGATCCAGAAATTGCAGAAATCTTTCTTAAACTTATGGATAATAAGTCATTGTTGAATTTAGAACTCGAAAATACTCAAAGCCATGAAAATACTATTGATAAATTTATATCTGATGTTGTATCCACCATTCAAGATCAGGAAGGCACTAAGAATTATGATTACCTTACAGGCCTTCCTGTACGTAATGTAGGACAAAAAATGATTGCATCATCCATGCAAAAAACAAATGGATGCCTAATCTTTTTAGATATGGATAATCTAAAGAAAATCAACGATGTCTATGGACACAAAGCTGGAGATAGAGCACTAAAAAGCTTAGGAAAATTATTACTCGACATTCCATTAGATAAAATCACATGTCGTATGGGAGGGGATGAATTCCTACTCTTTTTGCCTAATGTTAGTCCTGAACAAACTGAAAACACAATCTCAAATTTAATTAAGCAATTCAAAGAATCTATAGAAAAAGATAGTGAAACACACTTTGCCGCATTATCTGCCGGTATGCTCATGACCACAAAAAATGATAATTTTGAAGATGCTTGTTCAAAAGCTGACAAAGCCTTATATTATGTGAAACAAAATGGTAAAAACAACTATTCTTTCTACAATCAGATTCAACATAAAAATACATCCAATAATACGGCAGACTTAAAATTAATCGCAAAATCCCTACAAACAAGCGGAAGCTATACAGGCGCTTTAAGTCTAGACTTTAGAGAATTCACTCGACAATATGAATATATCCATCAATTGATGGTTCGCAATCAATGGAATTGTTATCTAATTATGGTTACGATGGAAACCGTACAAGATACACTTCCATACATTGAAGAAATTGAAGAAGCATTAACACATATGGGTGAAGCCATCCACAAAAACATTCGAAAAGTTGATGTTTGTACACGCTATAGTGCTATGCAATATTTGATTATTCTATCCCAACCAATGGAATCAGAAATTCCAAATATTATGACCCGCATTTTTATGCAGTACTATAAGCTTCAAAACAACCAAAACTTCACACCAACCTATGAATATATCATTATGAAGGATTAAAGGAGATTGACCACAAAGCGTCAATCTCCTTTTCTAATCTAACAACCACTTCCATGCAGGAATCATATCAATCTCAATATCATCACATTTTAATATAGTTTCCTCACTATTTGTGATAAGAAGACACTTTGTATTTGGAATGAAATCATTCAATTTCACAAATGCCCTAGTTTCACGTTCTAAAGTATCTACATTCTCTAATACTTGCATACTCACCTGTATTGCCAAATTTTCACTTGGAACATAAAAATCTACTTCGATATTATTTTCAAAGAAATACACATTTTCAAATCCATATCTTCGAATCAGCTCAACCGCAACCAAATTTTCCAATTGAGCTGTTTTACAATCCAACAACATCAATCCTAGTAACCCAGTATCCATGAAATAATACTTAGGAGATGTCTGTTTTGATGCATAATTTTGCAAAGAGAAAATAAGATATGAATCCAACATATGCCCTACATAATTGATCACCGTTTGTTTTCCAATAGAAATACCAGCACTTTTCACTATATTCGTTAATCGATTAAAAGACAAAGCTTTCGTTACAGACTCCGCAATCTTCTTTAAAATTAATCGTACCGCAAAATCATTTGTAATTTTATTTCTCGTGATGATATCCTGCAAATATACAGTTTGATAAATATTATTTAAAAACACTCTTTTATTTTTAATATCCACCAATTCAGGAAAAGCTCCACACGTCACATACTGTTCATATTGACTAACAATATCTGCACGCTGCTTCGTACTCATTTGATCAAGCCGTACATTCTCAATATGATTTGCACTCAAATATTCCTTAAATGAATATGGAAATACATTCACAATCATGAATCTGCCACCTAAAGTAGAAGCTATTTCTTTGCTTAACATCTTACTATTACTTCCTGTGATATTGATTCGATACTTCATGTCCGCAACTCTACGAACAAATTTTTCCCAACCATCAACATTCTGAATCTCATCTAAAAACAAGTATGGTTTTCCTTTCGAACCAGAAAATTCAATACCAATCTCTAATATTGTATTTAAATCATCCACACCAACTTCCAATAAACGCTCATCCTCGAAGTTCACATATACAATTTGTGACGATGGAATTCCATCATTCATTAAGTTATGAATCTGTTGATACATCATATATGATTTTCCCGTTCTTCGAATACCGACAAAACAATAGTTTACATTTTCTTCTAGATCATAATCCCTAAAAATCAATGGATTATCAAGATACATCTCCTTCTGATCAATTATTATTTGTTTCAAAATATCTCGATTCATATGTACCAACCTCCTTTGCCTTATCATATGTAGATATTGTCTTACTCACAAGACAATGTTAATACTTTTTTGTCTTATACGCAAGACAATATTTATATATTTTTGTCTTGTTCGCAAGACAAAAGCCTTCCGAATAAATTTGTATACTCGTAAGTATACTACTCGTGAGTATACATACATTCAACGATTCTTTCACTGTATATTTCTTTATTCTCCCAGTTCATCCAACATATCATCTACACCATCACGATAACTTTCATCATTATCATAACGATCCTCATCATAATCACCAGAATATGCATCATCACTTCCTTCATCATAAGATGAAGACGAAGAAGATGATGAGTTTGAACTTTGTCCCTCTTTCTTTTTACGTTTTTCTTCCCTTGCCCTAAATTCATTTTGTTCAGCTTTTCGTCTACTCTCAATACGATACTGCTTCTGTGCCATATCCCATTCTGCCTCTTCCTTTTTCAAAGACATATAGCCATATCCAAATAAAAGTCCAATAATGATCAAAAAAATAATTCCACCCTTACCATTTAACGTTTCTTCCTGTTTAATAGCTACTGAAGCCCTAGCTTGGTTTACCTTTCTAGAAGATTGACTCACATGCCCACTACAAATCTTTGAAGATCTTGTTACACTCTTATTAGATGAAATGCCACCCTGATTTACCTTACGAATCTTTAAAGATTGTGCTTTAGACGGAGTTGTCTTCACCATTTTAGGTGATTCAACCATCACTTTCTTATGTATATCCAGCAATCTTCTAAATATAAAATGAGCCAACCAATTAATAAAGGCATCCTCAAAATCAATACTCATACATGTTAATACACTAAGAAACGCAAGTAGATCATCATCAAAATAATCATCCTCACACCAAGGCTCTTCATAAAGCATTTTTTGAACTTCATCCTCTGATTTACCATCATATTTTCGAATCAGCTCATCATCACTCATATCCAAGATTTTCTTAACTCCATCACCAACGATTTTCTTACGTGTTTCTATATCTAATTTCTTAGACTTCTTTCTCTCTGCTTTTTTAGGTAAATCAGGCAACTCTGTTTCATTCTTCTCAGTAATAGGTACATCTACACCATACTGCTGCATTACCTGTATTAACTCTTTAGTTAGTAAACCCTTTTTATTAGCCTGAATATATATTTCTTCATAAATTGGACAAAGACTACAAGCTTCACTAAACTTACCTTCGTCAATTAAAGAATTTAGTAACTCCATAAAACCATATGAACTATATCCCTTTATACACTCTTCACAAATTGAGGCATAAAAGTGTCTTAAATAAACAGGAATAAATACAGAAATATAAAAATCATTTTCTTTACATTGTTTAGAAACATCATCAATATGTTTCTTTATTTTACTTGAATCCAAAATCATACGATAAAGCATACTCGCCAAAGGATTGCACAATATACCAAAGTTCACATTCTGACAAGACTCTAACATTTTTTCTTTCACAAGTTCAATTTCTACATTAATCTGACTTGTACTTCCCTGCATCATTAATATACGAATCTTTTCAAGACTATCTATATCACGATTCAAATTATTCGTATTCATATTTGTAAAAGAAAGTTCAATATCTTTATATTCACCACAAATTAGTTTATTCTCTACATCCTTTACTAAACTTGAATACTTTTTTTTACACTCATTATAATATTCATACCAATCTAGAAACTCTTTTGAAATTATTATATTCTCCATTCAATATACCCCTGCATTCTAGCCGCCTCATACAAAGGATGCATATGCGCTTCTAACTTATACTTAAACTCATATTCCGTATTTTCTTTGACATACAATTCTTCAATAGCCCACAAAGACTGAAGATTCTTGGCATAGCACTTCTCAAATAGCTTATGTATTAAATCATATTCTACAACACTCTTATATAAGTCATACTCCATATTCGCCATCTTATTAAAGTACAAATCCCACTCTGGCAAATGATTACTCTTTGAGCGATTTGCGCTCGCATTGCTCGGTATCAAATTCCACATTTCATCATGTGCTACATAAGACCACGGAATGAAGTGATCCACATCAAACGTAGATTCTAATTTATTACCTGTATATATATCCACAATTTCTTTATTTGACACTTCAATATGCGCATTCCACAATTCACGAACTCTTTCTAAATGCCTTACATTATTCCTTTCATCATCCAGTTTATTAATAATTCCAGGCACGCCCGGATTGATCATTTGAAGAAATTGAATCTTATTATACTGAATCCAATTTTTAATGATCAAATAATTATCCATTAAGAAAGGAATCCAAGCTTCCTGCAAAACAACACACTTACCAATCCCAACTCCATTCTCAATAATATAAGGCAGATGAATTTCTTGATTCAATATTTGAATATATTCAATACGATACGCATCCCCTTTATCCTGAGTAAGTTCAGATGAAAAACTACTCAATAATTTATAGGGAACATTCTTTGCCAACTTTCGCTTATATTCCAAAACCAAATGATTCTGTTCTTTTAATACACTACGAATTTCATCTGGTTTAGAATTCTCATTTAAAGCCGTATTTTCAATCAAGACATCAATAGCTCGATTGATCGCATCTCTTCTTTCTCCTTCAATCATTGGGCCCAAAAACAAATGATACTGTGTTACTGTATACCAAGCTGACACAATCATTTCATCAAAGATTTCGTCAAATGAAAAACGATATTTTTTCAGCATCAAATTCATGATAGCTTCTAACCAATAAAATTTGTAGCACTGCGTAGGATGATCCAACATACTCCCAAAAGCTCGATAATCCAGTTCTCCAGAATACACATCGTTCTTTATAAATTCCATATTCATACCCATGTTCTTTCTACTAAATTATTATAACCTTTTCGATCTATGATTTCATTTTTATGCTGGTATAATATTAGGTATGAACTATCAAAATATACAGAGCGGCCTATCCACCGCATTTCTAGACAAAAATATATCTTCCAACATATTATATCGACCACAATTTATTTCAAACGATTATAAGAATGGAAGAAAAGTATTAAGCACCATTGAAGATGAACTATTACACTGCGACTCTTTTCTAATCAGTGTAGCCTTCATTACCATGGGAGGAATTACCCCCTTGCTTCAAACTCTTCGTACGCTAGAAGATAAAGGCATCAAAGGTAAAATTCTAACAACGGACTATTTAGCTTTTAGTGATCCAAAAGCCTTAGACAAACTAGCTACATTTTCCAATATTGAACTTAAGATGTATCTAGTGCCAGACTCAAAGAATGGTTTTCATACCAAGGGATATATCTTTCAATCCGATGAAATCTATAAAATTCTTGTAGGTTCTAGCAATATGACAAATACGGCTCTAACGACAAATCGCGAATGGAATACGAAAATTGTTTCTACAAAATCCGGTGAATTCGTTTCTGAAATGTTAGATGAATTTGAAGAATTATGGAATCACCCAAATACATATTCCTACAATGCATTTATTGGTGCTTATAGAGTGCATTATGAAGAATACAAAAAAGTGAAACAAAAAGAAGAAATTAAATTACCTTCTAAACAACTGATCCCAAATTCTATGCAACAGGCTTTTATTTCAAGTCTTAGAAATATTCGTAATTCTAACGAATCAAAAGCCCTATTAATCAGTGCAACCGGAACAGGAAAAACATATGCCTCAGCTTTTGCGCTGCAAGACCAAAATCCAAAAAGAGCCTTATTTCTAGTACATAGAGAACAAATTGCAAAACAAGCTCTTCAAAGCTATAAAAATGTATTTGGCAACACAAAAACATTTGGACTATTATCCGGAAATAGTAAAAATACCAATGTAGACTACTTATTCGCTACCATGCAGACAATGTCTAAAAAGGAAGTGTATTCTAATTTTGATCCAAATACATTTGATACGATCATCATTGATGAAGCCCATCGCATCGGAGCTAAAAGCTATCAAGAAATCATGGACTACTTTAAACCAAAATTCTGGCTAGGAATGAGTGCCAGCCCAGAAAGAACGGATGACTTTGATGTATATGCAGCCTTCGACCATAATATTGCCTACGAGATTCGTCTTCAACAAGCATTAGAAGAAAACTTATTATGTCCATTCCACTATTTTGGCATTACCGACTTTTTAACAAACGGCAACGAAACCGATTTTACAGACTTCAATTATTTAACATCCAACCAAAGAGTCGACTACATTATCGAACAAACCAACTATTATGGATATAGTGGAGAACGTGTTAAAGGACTCATGTTTTGTAGTTCAAAAAAAGAAGCGGCTGCCCTTAGTGAAAGATTAAATCTAAGAGGATATAGAACCCTAGCCTTGAGTGGCGATGATTCTCAAGAAAAAAGAGAAGATGCGATTGATCGCTTAATATCCAATACAAGAAGTGACTATCTACAATACATATTAACCGTAGACATTTTTAATGAAGGTGTGGACATTCCTGAAATTAATCAAGTTGTGTTATTAAGACCAACGCAATCACCCATTGTCTTTGTGCAACAATTAGGTCGAGGCCTAAGAAAATCAAAAGACAAAGAATATGTTGTCATTCTAGATTTCATTGGAAACTACAAAAATAACTTTATGATTCCAATCGCCCTATCTGGAGATCGTTCTTATAATAAAGACAACATAAGACGCTATGTACTTGAAGACGAAAGAATCATTCCTGGATCAAGTACAATTCACTTTGATGAAATCAGTAAGAAACAAATATTTGCTTCCATTGATACAGCTAACTTTGCGGATATCAAACTCATTAAGGACAGTTATAAAAATCTAAAGAATAAACTAGGAAGAATTCCTACTCTTATGGATTTTGAAACCTATGGAGAAATTGATGTACAAAGAATTTTCGACAACAAATCATTAGGATCTTACTACGCCTTTTTAAAGAAATATGAAAAAGATTATAAAATAAGATTGAATGAACTTGAAGAAAGCTTTATTAAATTTATTTGTACAAAACTAGCCAATGGAAAAAGAAAGATTGAACTTGAAATATTAAGCAATATTTTAGAAGATAAAATTGATATATTCCCTAATAATCTATCAAAAAATGAATATACAAATGTAATCAATATTTTTACCAATGAATTTCCAACCGGTTCTGGAAAGAATACATTTAAAGATTGTATTTTTATGGAAGATAATAAAATTTCAAAACCATTTAAGACATGTTTAGAAAACAAAGAATTTAAATCCATGGTAAAAGAAATCATTGAATACGCATTGGATCAATATAACAAACATTATAAGAATACGTATAAAGATACAAACTTTGTACTCTACCAAAAATATACATATGAAGATGCATGTCGCTTGTTAAATTGGCAACACAATGAAGTTCCATTAAACATTGGCGGATACAAATATGATCAAACAACCAAAACATTCCCTGTCTTTATCAATTATGACAAGGCAAATGATATTCAAGATACAATCAAATATGAAGATCATTTTATCAATGAAAGTCAATTGATTGCGATATCCAAATCCGGAAGAACCACTAGTAGTGATGACGTACAAAACTTCTTATATGCCAAAGATAGAGGTATTGAAGTTCATTTGTTTGTGCGAAAAAACAAAGATGATAAAACAAGTAAAGAATTCTATTATTTAGGTAACATGCAAGCAGAAATTGATAAGACAAAACAGTTTATGATGCCAAACACACAAAAAACAGCCGTCGAAATCTTATGGCAATTAGATACACCCGTAAGAGAAGACATTTATCGATATATTGTAGAGGAGTGATTTTTTGAAAACAATACACGTAGTAGCCGCCATTATTAAAGATGGTAATAAATTATTCGCCACCCAAAGAGGTTATGGAGAATTCAAAGACGGATGGGAATTTCCAGGCGGAAAAGTAGAACCGAATGAAACAAGTAGACAAGCCATTGTTCGTGAAATCAAAGAAGAATTAGATACAACCATCCAAGTTGAAGAATACTTTGATACCGTCGAATATGACTATCCAAACTTCCACCTATCCATGGAATGTTTCATTTGTACAATTCTTGAAGGAAAGCTAACACTATTAGAACACGAATCTGCCAAATGGCTTACTAAAGAAACATTAGATTCAGTAGATTGGCTACCTGCAGATTTAGGATTAATCAAGAAATTAAAAGACATATTATAATCCCATACAACATTTTAAAACGCAAAAAAACGAGCATTTTATCTTTACATAAAGAATAAATGCTCATTTTCATTTTATCCAACTGTCAAACATTTACACAAATTTTATAATCCATATTTATTTTTCAACTCTTCCATCACAGTTTCACCATCAACCATTTCTCCAGAATACATTTGTTGCAAACCTTCATATACTGCTTTGGCTTCTTCTAATTCTTTTAAAGCATTCATCTGTACACCCCCTATTCTAAGAAAAAATCAAAATTCCATACAACATTTTATTAGTTCTAAAAGCATCTATTTATACTTTATTTAAAGCACATATCAAGGCTTTTATGCAACCCAGCTATCAAATAATCAACAAATTTATGAGAATTAATAATGTTTTCACATTGAAGTTTTATAATTGAAATTGGCTGCTGGATGTAGTTGGTGGTTACCTCTTGTTAAGGAGTTTTGAAGCCTTGAATCTTGAGTTCCGGGTAAGTAGATCCTTCTATTTTTTTTACAGGAGGAAAGCTTATGTATATATATCTACATATTGATGTTGCTTTTGTGTTATTTGCCATAGTAGAAATACTAAAAGTAACATTGATTATTATAGAAAAATGCAAAAAGCACTAATCACCAGTGACAATGGAAAAAGATTAGTGCTTCAGCATTAATTTTATTTCAGAGTAACCACTGCTTTTCCAGTAGTCGTTCTCTATAGGTATTATACAGATAAACCAAATGTATTTCCACAGAAAAAGCTAAAAATCCCATACAACATTTTAAAGCGCAAAAAAGCGAGCATTTCATCTTTACATAAAGAATAAATGCTCGTTTTTCTTTTGCCCAACTGTCAAACAATCAACAAATTTATAGGAATTAATAATGTTTTCACATTGAAGTTTTATAATTGAAATTGGCTACTGGATGTGGTTGGTGGTTACCTCTTGTTAAGGAGTTTTGAAGCCTTGAATCTTGAATTCCAGGTAAGTAGATCCTTCTATTTTTACAGGAGGAAAGCTTATGTATATATATCTACATATTGATGTTGCTATGTGCTTATTTGCCATAGTAGAAATACTAAAAGTAACATTGATTATTATAGAAAAATGCAAAAAGCACTAATCACCACTGACAATGGAAAAAGATTAGTGCTTCAGCATTAATTTTATTTCAGAGTAACCACTGCTTTTCCAGTAGTCGTTCTCTATATGTATTATACAAAGAAACCGAATGTATTTCCACAAGAAAAGCTAAAAATCCCATACAACATTTTATCAATGTCAAAAGCATCTATTATTACTTTATTTAAAGGCAATATTGAGATTTTCATGTGATTCAACTGTCAAATAAATTTCAAATCGATTAAAATTCCATACAACATTTAATTAGTTTTAAAAACATCTATTTTCACTTTATATAAAACATACATCAAGGCTTTCACTTAATTTAACTGTCAAAAAAAAGAATAATTCAAACGAACTATCCTTTCTTTGGTTGAATCCAATATACACTTTCTGCAACACGAACTTTCAAACCATCCATTATCATTTCTTTTTGTTGAAAGTTTGCCAAAACATTCAAACGATTCCAGAAAGTTCTTTCGCAAGTGGATTTCCCATCAATAAAACATTCCATTTTGCGTCTCCCTCGACGTCTATCATAGAATATTCTGAATCCGCTTACAAGTCTTGACTTTTTTTATTTTTATGATTCTTTACTTTACAGAAATGACTGTGTATCCCGCATTAGTCACGGCATCAATCAACATCTGATCTGTAACACTATCTGTACAATTTAAGGTGGCTGTTTTTTCATCTAAACTAACCACTACATCACTTACACCCTCTACTTTACTTAGAGCATCCTTTACGTGTGCCACGCAATGCATACACATCATGCCATCTACTGTTACTATTTTTTTCATTTTCTTTTCCTCCTTATATTCAACGGGAATATAACCCGCATCTTTAACCGCTTGTTTTAAAGCCAACTTATTTACTTGTTGCACATAGTCAATATCGGCCTTACCCAAATTATAATCCACACGAACTTCTTTTACATTTGGAACCTTCTTTAAAGCATCTTCTACTAACCATGCACAATGTCCACAAGACATACCATCAATATGCATTGTGTACGTTTTGACTTCTTCACTTTGAACTTTAGGTTTAAAATAACGAAGTCTCAATGCGTTTGTGACAACACAAACACTACTCAAAGACATACATGCAGAACCAATCATTGGTGACAATCTTAGTCCAAATACAGGATACAATAATCCTGCCGCAACTGGAATTCCTAGAATGTTATAGAAGAAAGCCCAGAATAGATTCATCTTAATATTTTTAATGACATCATTTGATAAATCAATAGCCGTCACAACATCCAATAAAGAACTCTTCATTAAAATCACGTCCGCACTATCCAAGGCAATATCCGTTCCAGCACCAATCGCAACACCAATATCAGCACGCATCAAAGCAGGCGCATCATTGATACCATCACCCACCATCATAACCTTCTTACCTTGTTCTTGAAGTTTACGAATCACACTCTCTTTATCTTGTGGCAACACATCACTAATCACTTCATCCACACTTAAAGATTTACCAATCGCATTAGCCGTCTTATGATTATCTCCAGTCAACATAACCACATGCATATTCTTTTGTTTAAACTGCTCTAAGGCAACCTTACTTGTACTACGAATAGTATCCGCCACGCTAATTAAACCAATCACATTTTGATCTTCCACAAAAATCAATGGTGTTTGGCCTAAACTTGCATAAGCATCTAAGTCTGATAACACATTTTGATTTATTCTAATATTTTTCTCTTCTAATAACCTTTTATTTCCAGCCAAATATACATGGCCATTTAACTTAGCCTGAATACCACGACCCGAAATATTTGTGAAATTTTCTGGTTGTTGAAGCTTACTGTTCTTATCTTTCGCATATTCTACGATTGCCTGTCCCAAAGGATGTAAAGAACCACTCTCTAAGCTAGCCGCAACCGAAATAAAGTCATTCGTACTTATATTTGTGTATACCTTAATACCTTGAACACTTGGCTTTCCTGAAGTAATCGTACCCGTCTTATCCAATACAATCGTATCAATTGAATGTAGTTGTTCTAATATGGCAGCCGACTTAATTAAAATCCCATTTTCCGCAGCCTTACCCGTACCTACCATAATCGCAACAGGCGTAGCTAATCCTAATGCACAAGGACAAGAAATAACCAATACACTAATCGCATTCGATAACGCAAACTGAATCGTTTGACCACTGATCAACCATGCAATCAAAGTAATCAATGATATTGCGATGACCACTGGAACAAACACACCACTCACTTTATCAGCCAAACGAGCTATTGGAGCTTTTGAATTTCCTGCATCATCCACTAACTGAATGATCTTAGCCAAAGTTGTATCTTCACCTACTTTTTCAGCCTCAAACTGAAAAGTACCATTTTCATTCATAGTAGCCGAAATCACTGAATCCCCTACATTCTTTTCTACCGGAAGACTCTCACCCGTAATCGCCGACTGATCTACATAACCTGTTCCTTGAATAATTTTTCCATCTACTGGAATTCTTTGCCCTGGACGAATCACAACTATATCATGAATTCGAATACTTTCACTTGAAACAACAACCTCTTTACCATCCCTTAAGATCGTCGCATTTTTTGGTGCTAAGTCCACCAACTTATCTAAGGCATCACTCGTTTTTGCCTTAGATCTAGACTCCAAATACTTTCCAACACTGACCAAAGTCACAATAGTTGCAGCCGACTCAAAATACAAAGAGTGCATAGCCATATGAGCCATTTCCATATTCTGTACACCAAAATAATAAGCCATCTGATATATACCGACTAAGCCATACACAAAGCTTGCACCCGAACCTATCGCAACTAAAGAATCCATATTTGCAGATTTTTTAATCAAAGCCTTAAATCCTGTAATAAAGAAATGTCTTTGAATAAACAAAATAAATAGACAAAGAATCAACTGTGTTAAAGCTGAAACCATCATCCATTCCATACCCTCTAGAATAGGAAGGCCCACCATAGGACCCATCGCAATTAGAAGTAAAGGAACCAATAAAACTAAACTCAAAATCAATCTTTGTTTAGCACTTCTTTGATCTGATTCAACCCTGTCCTGACGATTCTGCCATTCTTTACGAACCTCTGTCTTTTCACCATGCACACTAGCTCCATAACCAATTTGTTTGACAGCTTCACAAATAGCTTGTTCATCCACTTTATCTTGATCAAATTCAACCTTCATTGAATTCGACAATAAAGAAACATCACAATGATGAACTCCATCTAATTTAGAAACAGCCTTTGTCACATTGGCCTGACAAGCCGCACATGTCATGCCTGTCACATCAAATTTTTCTTCCATTAAAACCACCTACTTTAACTTCTTTACTAAATCCATAACCTCACTCATGATTTCTGTATTTCCATTTTGCACATCTTCAACCACACACGTATTTAAGTGTTCCTGCAACACAATATATCCAAATGCCTGCAAAGCACTCTCTACAGCCGCTACTTGCACCAAGATATCTCCACAATAACGATTCTCCTTCAACATATTCTCAATCCCATTTAATTGTCCTACCATACGATGAAGACGATTCGTTAACTGCTTGATTTCTTTCTCATCTCTAGGCTGATGTTTTTTATGACAACACTCACTCATTGATCTCGTCGAGTAGACTTTGTCTCGACTTTCTCTCCTTTCATCAATATAAAATAATTT
>OGQM01000807.1_pt1 | contig 24993 bp, 36 predicted proteins | sample 1553191 | NCBI WGS metagenome assembly OGQM01 (sample SAMEA2579954, study PRJEB22360) | human gut metagenome | biome: human gut; feature: human-associated habitat; material: faeces | place: Denmark | collected 2008/2010 | reverse complement strand
TGCGTTAGAAAAGTTTGAAGAATTTTACAAAGAATATCCTAAAAAAGTATCTAAAGAAAATGTTAAAAAATGGTTTATTAAAAATAATCCTAGTGATGAATTATTTAAAACTATTATGAGTTCTTTAAAAAAATACAAATTATCAGATAGTTGGAAAGATATTAAATATATACCTTACCCATCAACTTGGTTAAATCAAAAACGATGGGAAGATGAGTTAAGTGATACAAATGTTCCTGAATGGTTTGATAAAGAAATAGAAAAAGAAGAAATGACAAAAGAAGAAGAAGAAGAAATAAAAAATATGATAAAAAATTTAATTCATAATTGACAAGTACCCTAAAAAGTGGTACAATAATAAAGAAGGAGGAGAAGAATTATGTTAAATCAATTCACATTAATAGGTAGAATTACAAAAACACCAGAAATGATGGAAAATCAAGATGGTAGTAAATTTGCAATAATTAATTTAGCAGTACCTAGAACATTTAAAAATGAAAATGGAGAATATGAAACAGATTTTATTGATTGTACATTATGGACAGGTATTGCAGAAAATACTTGCAAATATTGTAAAAAAGGCGATGTAGTTGGTATAAAGGGAAGAATACAAAATCTAAACAACACAGCACAATTACAATTGATAACAGAAAAAGTAAGTTTTTTAAGTAGTAAGGAGGAATAAAATATGAACTTAAATGAAAGTATTATAAAAATAAGAGTCGAATTGCAAAATGCAAAATTAAAAAAGAGTGGTAAAAATAAATTTGCTGGATTTGATTATTTTGAATTAGCAGACTTTTTACCAAAATTAAATGAATTAATGTTAAGCGAAGGACTTAATGATAGATTTTACATCAAAGATGATTTAGCAACATTAGAAATACAAAAAGGTCAAGAAGTAAATGTTTATACAATGCCGTTTGTAATGTTTGAAACACCAACAAACAGAAGAGAAGATAAAACTACTGGAGAAGTATATGAAGTTAAATCAATGCAAGATATACAATATCTAGGAGCATTAAATACATATTATAAGAGATATTTATATTTAAACGCTTTTGGAATAACTGATGGAGAAATAATAGATAGTATGAATAATGAACCAAAAGCAACACCAAAACAAATAGAATTATTATTAAAAATTTATAAAGATGATAACTTAAATAAATTATTAGAATTAAACAATATTACAAAAATAGAAGATATCACAATGCAAAGAGCAAGTGAATTAATAAGTAAAAATTTAAAAAAGAAAGAGGAAAATTAATATGAAAAATGAATTAATGATAGTAAATAACAATGAATTAGAATTAACAAAAGAAGGAATAAAATTTATAAAAAAAGTTCAAAAAGCAAAGGTTGAACTTGTAAAAATGGAAGAACAATTAAAAAATATGTTTCAAGAACAAATGGAAGTAAATGGAATAAAAAAATATACAAGTCCAGATGGAACATTTAAGGCAACTTATTATGAAGAAACTACAACAAATGGATTTGATAGTACAAAATTTAAAAAAGAAAATGAAGAACTTTATAATCAATACTTAGTACCATCTACAAGAAAAGCATATGTCAAGTTCAATTAAATTAGAATTTATAGAAGAAACTCATACATACATAAAAAATGGAATAATTCTAAAAAGTGTAACACAAATACTTCAAGAATTATTTCCATTAAAGTATGATAATGTTCCAAAAAAAATATTGGAAGACAAAAGTATTTATGGGACAGAACTTCATAAATTTATAGAAATAATAGAAAAGAAAAAGCCAAAAAAACCATTAGCATACATAAAAAGATATTATAAACCAAACATATATCAAGAAGAAAGTTTAAAAGATTATTTAAAAATAAAAGATAAATATAAAATTGAAATAACTGATAGTGAAAAAATGATATCATATAAAATGTTATATGCTGGAACATTAGATTTAAAAGGTTATGTAAATGGTAAAAGTGCAATTATTGATATAAAAACAACTTATGAATTAGATGAGTTATATGTTGCTTGGCAAAATAGTTTATATGAATTAGCAGATGGTAAAGTAGATGAATTATATTGTCTATGGCTTCCAAAAGGAAGATTAGGAAAGTTAGTAAAATTAGAAAGAATAGATAAAAATTATTTATTAGCAATAATTTAAAAAAAGAAAGGAATGATGACTTATTAATAAAGGAGTAATTGTTGGACGATTAGTAAGAAATCCAGAATTAAGATATACAAGTTCAAATAAGGCAGTAACAAAAATAACAATTGCTTGTAATAATTCAAAAGATGATACAACATTTTTAGATATAACAATATTTGGAAAAATGGCAGAAACAACTCACGAATATTGTCAAAAAGGAGATATTTTAGGAATAGAATATATAGTTAAAAATTACAATTGGAAAGACAACAAAGGTAACAAACACTATGACTATACTTTTATGGCAAATAGAATGAGTTTTTTACAAACTAAAACAAATAATCAACAAGAGCCAAAACAAGCAGAGAATGTCAAAAAATCAACTGATGAACAGATTTATGCCGATTTTGGAGACTCAATTGAGATTAGTGATGATGATATAGCATTCTAGAGGATAAGTTATGATAGGAACAATAAAAAAATTAATTCCATATATGTTGGAATTAGATGATACTAAAATTTATGAAGTAAAAGAGTATAAAGAAAAAAGAAATCTAGACCAAAATGCTAAATATTGGAAATTATTAAATGAACTTGCACTAACATTAAAAATAAGCGTAGAAGAGTTACATTTTAAAATGTTAAAGGATTATTCACAAAGATATGAAATTTTAGTACCTAAAGATACAGAATTAAGAGGCATTGAGTATTATGAAAGAAAATCTAAAATAATTAGAAATGGACAAGAATTTATAGTATATCATGTATTTACACCTAGTCATGAATTAAATACGAGAGAATTTGCATTTTTATTACAAGGATTATGTGAAGAATGTGAAGAACAAGGCATAGAAACATTAAGCCCTGATGAATTAAAAAGGTTAGAAGAAATGATAAGAGGTTAGTTATGGAAACACAAAAACAATTAATAGAAAAACATTTATTAGAAAAAGGCAAAATAACGAGTTGGGAAGCATTTGAGATTTATGGAATAACAAGATTATCACATATAATTTATGTTTTAAGAAGAAAATATGACATAATAAGCGTAAGCACTACTAAAAAAAATAGATATGGGCATTATTGTACTTATAGTACATATACTTTAAAAAATGACTAAACAAGAAAAATTAGTATATGAAAAAATAACCGAAGAACAACCATATTGTCAATTATGTGGTAGTACAAGTTATTTACATAGACACCACATAAGATATGGTGCTTGTGGAAGAAAAACATATTTTGGCAATATAATAGTATTATGTGATAAGTGTCATAGATTAGTACATTCAAATAAAAAAAAGTATCAGCCATTATTAATAAAAATGGCAGATGAACATGAAAGGAAAATGAAAAGATGAGTTTTAAAAGAAAATTAGAAAGAAATAAAGAAAAAGAAAATCAAATTAATATAAAAAATACATATGGTAGAAAACCAAAAGGAATATGCCCTATTTGTAAAAAACATAGTATATTTATGACAAATAAAGATAAAGAAGTTTATTGCATTAGATGTAATGAACGAGTTAAATAATTGACATTAAATTAATTAAGTGTTACAATTATACTAGCAATGGAAAGAAGAATTTAAAAATTAATCGCCCCTTTTTAGAAAATCAATAATTCTTCGAATCCAACTTTTGTGTTAAGAGTTTGTTGATTAATGAGTTTGTTGACACAGATTTTGCTAATAAGGAGGATTGTATGGATTATGAATTTAAAAAAATAAGTTTAGATGAATTTGAACTTATTTATAACAAAGATGGTGAAGAAAAAAAAATACCATTTAAAAGAACTGTTGGAATTGCTGAAATGTTAGAAGGAATAACAGCAGAGGCTAAGTTTAAGTTAGTAGATTTTCTAACAAAAAAAGGCAAAACTAAAGATGATTTAGTAATAAAAAAAGATTTAGGTAATGGTAAAATAATTTATGATGAAACTAATTATTTACAATTAGAAAATCAATTTATACAAGAAGAACAAATTTTAACAATAAATAAAATAATAGAAAAATCATTTAATATGAACATAATAAAATTATTTGAAGAATTAGGAATAGATGCAACAAGTACAGACCCTATATTAGGTAAAAAAATGGCTTTATTTGGGCAAAAACTTATAACTGTATTAACACAACCTGATGATGATACTCCCAGTAGCGAAAATAACAAATAATTATAAAAGACCAATAAATAAAAAAATATTTTGTTTTGCTTATCAGGATGATTTAGACCAAGCGTATGCATTTTATTGTAGTAGATATGAAAATATAAGTTGGGAAAGTTTTATGAATTTAGGCTTCTTTGAATTTAAAAAGAAATTAGGAAGTATACCAAAAAATGAACCGTTATATGACATAATAAAATCAAGAACAATAGAACTAGGTAAAATCAAAGATAAGGAAGAACGAAAATATTGGAGAGAATTAAAAAGAATAAATCAAATCCCACAAATTTTTATCAGCACTGATGAAATTTATAGGGAATTAAAAACAAAAGCAAAAGAAAGTAAATATTTAGGAGGAAAATAAAAAATGGAAAGAGATTTAATAAAATTTAATGAAAATATAACAAAGGTAACAAAAGAAATAGCAAAATATGAAGATGAAAAAGGAAATTATACATTAATACCAGTAGCACAATTATTATGTAATATTAAATACATGGAATTAGATGAAATTATGTATAAGAAAGCATTATTTGAAAAGATAATTGAAAAAGATGTTGAATATAATAAAATTAAAACTACAAAAGTAGTAGATAAATCAACAATTACACATAATAAAAAAGACCAAGGAACATTAGTAGATAATGAAGTAGAAGTATCTCAAGTATGGGTAGTTAAGAACGGAATAGGTTTAACAAAAGCATATGATGATAAAGTAAGAGCCTTACAAGTAGTAAATGAATTAAATAATAAATATTTAGAAATGGCAGAGTTAAAATAATATTTGAAACTTAATAAGGAGTAATTATGAAAAAATTAGAAATTAAATATATACCAATAGATGATATAAAACCCTATAAAAATAACCCTAGATTAAATGAAGATGCTATTCCTTATGTAATGAATAGTATAAAAGAGTTTGGCTTTAAAAACCCTATTATATTAGATAAAAACAATGTAATAGTAGCAGGACATACTAGATTAGAAAGTGCTAAAAGACTTGATATAAAAGAAGTACCAGTTATTTATGCTGATGACTTAACCGAAGAACAAATAAAAGCATTTAGATTAGCAGATAATAAAGTTAGTGAGAAATCACAATGGGATTATACTAAATTAGATGAAGAATTAGATGGTATTTTAGATATTGATATGAGTATGTTTGATTTTGATATTAATACTGATGATTTAGAATTAGATTATGATAATGAAAATGAAGTGGAAGATATTAATAAAAAATTATGTAGATGTCCTAAATGTGGGCATATAAATGAAGAAAAGGCATTTAAGTATTATGAAGATACCGAGTAAAGTATATCCATACAGACTACCTTATATGGGAAGTAAACAAAATATAGCATATTCAATTATGATGGCTATTGTACAAGAAAAGCCAAAAGCAAAATATTTTTTTGATATATTTGGTGGTGGTGCTTCTATGAGTTTAATGGCAAAACAATTTGGGTTAAAAGTTTATTACACAGAAAAAAATAAAGGCATAGTAAATTTATTAAATTTTTTAAAAGACAATAAAATACCTAAAGAGTGGATTAAATGGGTAGATAGAGAAGAATTTAAAAATTGTTTGAATAAAGATGACCCTTATTCTGTATTTGTAACGGTAGTATGGAGTTTTGGAAATAATAGACAAGCATATTTATTCGGTAAAGATATAGAAGAACAAAAAAGGTTGGTATTTGAAATAGTTGTAAATCAAGACTACAATTGTCTTAATGAATTAAATGAGCAATTGAATATAAAATTAAAAATGCCAAAAGAAAAATTAATTCAAAATAGAAGATTAAATTTATCTAAGCAAATAAAAACATCAGCAAAAAGAATTGCAGTAATAGAGAGAATGGAACAAGTAGATAAGTTAGCATTAATTCAAAGTCTAACTCAATTAGAATGTGTCGCAAGATTACAACAACTAGAATACTTACAACAACTAGAATACTTACAACAACTAGAATACTTACAACAACTAGAATACTTAAACGGATTAGATTTGCCATATGATGAAGTTGTTATTTATTGCGACCCCCCATATAGGAATACCGCTAAATATACTGATAATGATTTTGACTATAAACAATTTGATGAATGGGTAAAGAAGATTAAATACGATGTATTTATAAGTGAATATAACTGTCCATTTAAAAAAATAGCAAGTTTCGGTAAAATGTCTTTATTAAATAACAAAAAAGATAAAAAACCATTGATAACTGAAAATTTATATTTGCATAAAACTGAAATAGAATAAGGAAGTGATACTGTGGCTAAAGAAGATAATTTAATACCTTTCAATAAGCGAACAGAGGAAGAGCAAAGACAAATTGCAATAATGGGAGGAAGAGCTAGTGGAAAAACTAGACAACTAAAAAAATCTTTTAAATTAGCACTTATGGAATTACTAGAGGAAGAAGTTAAAGATAAAAACGGAGTGCCTACTGGTAAGACATACCAAGATTTAATGAATATAGGTATAGTTAAAGGTGCTATGAAAGGCAATGCTATTAATTATAAAACTATTCTTGAAACCATAGGAGAATTAGAAGCAGAAAAAACAGAAGTATCAGTTCCAACAATAAAATTGGAAGTAGTTGATAATAGTAATTTAGAGAGTGTGTTATATGAAGATAAAAAGTAACAAATATCACAACACCAAAGTTATTTATAAAGGAATAAAGTTTGATAGTAAAAAAGAAAGAGATAGATATATAGAACTTAAACAACTACATAGTTTAGGAATAATAGAAAGTTTAGAACTACAGCCAAAGTTCTTATTACTAGATACAATTCATTATAAAGGTAAAACATACCCTAAAACTTATTATAAAGCCGATTTTAAGTACTTTGATAATGAAAAGGGCAAATATATAGTTGAAGATGTTAAAAGTCCTATAACAGCAAAAGATAAGGTATATAGGCTTAAAATAAAAATGCTATTAACAAAATACCATGATATAGACTTTGTTGAAGTAATATGATATAATTAATTTAGTGGAAAAAGTGGTTTACAATTTCCTTGCATGCTATCTTTATAGGTAGCATATTGAGTAAATATATAAATAACCACGTCGAGTTAAAGGTTGATGGACGCACTTGACTTAACGCAACGAATTAAACTAAGCGTAATGTTTAATTTAGAAACCTTTATATTTATTCTATGGTGTCTATAAGGTACTAGAAGTTCTTATTTTATTTGCTATACGAACTCCGAGAGGATAAGATAGTAAATAGCATTACCTTTAACAGGTAGTGTCTAGTGATATATAAATTGGGTATGCTGGGAAATAAAAGGGTGCAATATTAATTAAAAACTTGCAAGATTGATTAATATTCCTAGTGAAGAAATATAGGTTTGCAATCGACCAAATATTTAATCATGACTAACGAAGGAAGAATTGCTATATTAGTATGTAAAAAGCCTTTATATCATTAGACAGTATCTATTAAAGATACAAAGAAAGGAATTAAAATTATGGCTAGAAAAAAAGATACAAAGAAAGGAATTAAAATTGAAGATATTGAAACTATGGATGAATTAGAAATTCCAATAGAAAAAGAAAATGTTGAAATAATGTCATTAGACAATAAACCTATTAATAAAGAAGTAATAAAAGAACCTGTAAATGTCCCTGATAAATTTGTTAAAAGACCTAAAAGAGTAGAACATACAAAAACTATTAATGTAAGAAATGGAAGAGTATACAAAGAACTAGGCAATGGTTACGGAGTTTATTCTGATGATGGTTCTGTATTTAAAATATAGGAGGACTATATGGAATTTATAAAAATAAATAACAATAGATATATGATAAAAAATAGTAATAATATCGTAGTATCAGAAGAAGAAAAACTAAAACTAGAAAAAAGAGAATTAGTTATAAAAGATATACAAAGTAATGAGTGTCAAGGAAGAACAACACAAAAAATACAAGAAATTGATAGGAAGTTAGAAAATGAACATAAAACTATCAAAAAAGCAAGAAAATCTATTAAATGATATAATTAGTCCAAATAAAACTGAAATATATGTTTTAGGAAGTACACAGAGTGGAAAAACCTTTGATATATGCCTAGCAACTTTAATGTATGCACAAGCATTATACAATTATAATCCTAACGAAACATATTTTGGTTCTATAACTGGGTGGAGTTTAGAAACATTAAAAGGTAATATATTAGAACCTATAAAAAAGTTTTTAGATGATATGGGGCTTGTAAAAGGTAAAGACTATATATTAAAATGGCAGACTGATGATAAGTACCTAGAAATATACAACATAAGATATTATTTTTTTGGATTTAATAATGTGTTGGCATTTAATAAAATACTAGGTAAACCTTTAATATTTGAGTGGATAGATGAAAGTGCTAGAATTTATAGTCAAGATAATTTAAGAGAACCATTCAATGAATTTCCAGGTAGACAAGTGAGTTATGCTAATCACCCTTATTTAAAGACAATTCATTCATTTAACGTTGAGGGAGGAGAAAATCATCCATATAAAGTCGATTATATAGACAATAAACCAAATGCTATACATTATACATTTTTACCTTATGATAACCCTAAACTTGACACAGAGGAAGCAATACGAAAAGTATTAGAAATGTTCCCACCAGGTAGTTTAAGAGACCAAAAGATATTTTGCAAATGGATTTTAGCAAGTGGTAGAGTATTTAATCAAATAAATATAATAGATAGTTTACAAGGATACGTATTCAGAGAAATTGGTATAGGAATAGATTATGGTAATAGTAATCCAACAACATTCGTACCAATAGCATTAGTATATGATAAGAATGAAAAAAAATGGAAGTTGATAAGACTAGAAATATATTATCATGACGCAAAAAAAGAACATGATAATCCAACCACTGAATATTATAGTAAACAATTAAGATTATTCTTATTATATTTAAAACAAAGATATCCTCATGTACCAATAACTACTTGCGTAATAGATAGTGAAGCAACACATTATCATAATAGATTAATTGCTGATAATATACCTCATACACTTGCAACAAAAGGAGCAGGTTCAGTTAACGAGGGAGTACAACATTTACAGTCATTAATTTATAAAGGCTATTATTATGTATATAAGCAAAATAGTATAAAACATATGAATGATGATGGAACACCACAATTTAGTGGAAAAGATGAGGGAATAATTGAATTAGAAAGTTATAGATATGATACTATAAGAAGTGCAAAAACTGGTATAGATTGTTATGTAAAAGAGTTTGACCATCACATTGACGCAACTAGATATTTACTTGCAGAATGGAAAGAACAAGATAAATGTCCAATTGTTTAGGAGGAATAAATGGAACTAAGGTGTAAGGCTAGTAAAAGATTTTTATTAGAAATAAACATAGAAGAATATTATAATAATTTAAAAAAGATGGGTATAGATATAACAACTCCATTAAAAATAAAAATACCTTGTCAAAAGTGCAAAATGATAGAGGAATATGACATATACCCATCACATTATACTCATATAAAGAGTTATAAAAGAGAAAGTTGACATTATATCAATAAGTATGGTATAATGAATATGCTAGATAAGTGCAAAAAGTGTGTCGAAACATAAGAAGCATAGAGATAGAAATATCTTTATGCTTTTTATTTTATAGAAAGGAGGTATAAAATGAGAATTCTAATAGAAAAAATAAGTGTTGTTTTCACTAAAATTATTGATAAAATTGTGAAAAAAATACAAAAAATAGAAAAATGTTATGAAAATAGCAAAAAATGGAAATTATATCTCTATTTAAACGGACAATGTATTAAATGTTTAAAAATAGACAAAGATTTTGCTCCAATGAATAAAATTTATGTAGTAAAAGTTAGAAATAAAAGACATCTATTAGGTACAAATAAGCCTGTACAAATAGTTGTTAGAAGTTATAAGTATAAATATACTGATGAAGTTAAAAAAATGGCTCATATAGAGGTTATTATGTACGAGGGGGTGGAAGTAAATGAATAATGCAAGAATAAAGAGTGCTTACAATGTATTAGAAGCACCTTATATCAAAGTAGAAGCAACAGTTACACAACCTGGTATAACAAATGGTAAACCTAATATATTTAGAAAATCAAAATATATAGTTGCTCCTAGTGGTAAAAAAGTTGCTACATATATAGTTAATCAGATATTTGGTAGTGATTTAGTAACACAAACCGAAGGATTAAATATTAATTGGCTTATGCCTACTTTAAAAGAAAGCTTAGAATTAGCAGTATATGAAGAAGAAAGTTTCATATTAATACATAAATTTGATAATAAGATTTATCTTGAATGTATTAAAAAATCAGATATACATGATTTAGTACAAAAATTTGATAAAGTAATAAGCGGTACTATCATACAGGAATATGATACATCTGATGAAAAATACGAGTTACATAGAGAAATTTTAATAGATAATGGTACAACATATATGAATATGAAAGCATTTAAAATTGATGGTAAAAAACTTGTACCAATTGATATAAATGTTTTCAATAAATATACTGGTAATGATTATTTACCAAAATATATATTACCTTATGAAATATTAATAAACATAGATGTAGGACAAGACTTCTTTAAAGATAGCAAAAAATTTCTAAATGAAGAAATGGAAATATTTAATACATTTGCTGATGAAATAGAAAAAACAAAAACAAAAATAGCAACAACACAACATTTCCAAAGTGGTGATATAGTTACAAATTGGACACCTGGAGCAACTCATTATAAAGTTGATACATTGAGTGTTGGAAAATTAGCAGACTATTTTACATTACTACCTGGAGATAAAGAACATTATTTATTTGAATTTTTACAAGGGCAAATAAGAGTAAATGAATATATAACTTCCTTTAAGTTCTGTGATTATCAAATAATACAAATGGCAGGATTAAGTCCAACAAGTTTTGGCTATGAAAAAGACGCATATCAAAATGTAGATAGTGTTGATTTAAGTAAAAATAATTCAGATATGACAATAGAGGCGATTAAAACACAAATAGAACCTCAAATAAATCATTTATTAGAAAATATAGTTAAGGCACAACAAAGTCAAGGAATAACTAAAAATCTAATACCTAGTGAATTAAATTGGGATTATGGCTTAAATGAAAAACTAACAGATATGAAAAAATTACAAGTATTAAATAAAGTTCAAAGTGTTGGAAGTATACCATATTCAATAAAAGCAAAAATAATAACTCCTATATTAAAAAAATTAATAGATGATGATATAGATAAAAAAGATATGCTTACTATTGAAAAATTAATAGAAGAAAATGAAAAAGAAAGAAAATCAATAGAAATAGAGTATGGCGAGGTGTAGTAAATGAGAGATGAAATATCAGAAGTAATCAATGAAGAAGTTCAAAGTTATTCAAAAGAAAGTTATGATTATTTAGATGAAGTAAAAAAACTTGTATTCACTTGTTTAATAGGAAAAATATCGTATGACATATTTAAAGACAAATTAAACAAGGTAAATTCTAAATATAATAAAATTGAAAAAAATAGAACTTCAAAAGGTTATAAAAAAGTAAAAGATAAAGTAGTCGAAACAAATGAAACACCAATATCTAGTGAAAAAATAGATTTTACAGAAAAAGAATTATCAGATTTATTGTTTAAATTAGATAAAACCAGTCAAATTAAGGCAAAAGATAAATTTATAAAGGTTGTTACTAACTACTATAAAACAACGCTTAAAACGGCTAAAAAAGAGTATATAAGTATAGATGATTATTTAAAAAAGAAACTTACTCAATATGATAAAGTTGAAAAAGTAGTTGCTTATCATAATCAAGATGGAACAATAAGAGCATATCACGACATAGCAAGTTATAATTCAATGGTTTATAACACTAACTTAACAAGTAGTGCGTGGAATGAAACTATTAATTATTGTTATGAAAATAATACTGATATAGTTTATGTAGAACCTCATCCATTTAGTTGTCCTTTATGTCAAGAATGGCAAGGAAAATTTTATAGTTTGACTGGTAAATCATCAAAATATGAAAATATAGAAAATGCTTATAAAGGTGGATTAAAGCATCCAAATTGTAAACATAACATAACTACAAATGTAGGGCAAAAAGAAACTGATGATTATAGTTCTGATGAGTGGAAAGATAGATACCAAGCAAGGCAAAAAAAACAAGCGTTAGAACTAAAAAGAAAAAGATTAAAGACTGACCGAGATATTTATAAAGAGTTAAATAACTATGAGGAGGTTGATAAAATCAATGCTCAAATAAGAACTTTAAATAGTGCAATAAAAGAGCAAAAAGAATTAATGAAATAGTCCAGAGGCAATTATGACTATAAACTATATGCCGTGTCGACACATTTAGCACTTTACTTAAAGTAAAGGAGAGAAGAAAAATGAATTTAGATATTACAAAATATTTAAAAAACAAAGATATTACAATTAGTAATGATGACCTAGATTTAGACAAAATGTCAAAAGATTTATACAAAGGATACACTAAAAATAGTGATATTGAAAAGCCTGATTATTCAGGTTATGTAAAAAAAGAAGATTTTGACAAATTGCAAAGTGATTACACTACTCTGGAAAATAACTATAATAATCAAACAAAGATATTAAGCGATACAAACGAAAAAATGGCTAGAGTATCTTTAGAAAGTAAATTAGTTAGAAAAGGTTTTAAAGAAGAAAACTTTGATGAAGTAGTAAAATTAAGAAATAGTCTTTATGCTGATGAAAAAGACGACCAAAAGGCAGTTGATAGCATAGCAGAAAGATTTAAAAATACTTACTTTGCAGAAGAAAAAACACCATATACTCCAGCACCAAATGAAAATGGAGGAGTAAATGGAAATAATGGAAGTAAAACAAATGATATAAAAATCACTAGAAACACTTCTATTAAAGATTTAATTATACCTGTAACTAAATAATTTTAGTTAAAATATAGAGGAAAGAAAGGAGAGAAAATTATGAATTTTACAGGAGTAAACTTAGACTTACAAGGTCTAATGAAAAGAGTGTATGCTAACTTATTATACCAATCACAATTTTACAAAATGTTAAGTAGAAGTGATATGGAAGTAACAAGAACAGGTACACCTATCATCGAAGTTATTAAACAACTTGATACTACTTTAAATGTTCGTGATAATGTTGAAATAGCAAATGAAGGATTAAAAACAGAACTTGCTAAATATCAAAGCGTTAAAGTAGACTTAACTGAATTAGCAATGGATTATTCATTCCGTATTAGTCCAATTGTAATGGGTTCAGGAATTGAAAGAGCAATAGAAGGGCAAATAGAATTAAAGAATGCTCAAGTTGCTAAAAATATTGATATATATGGATTTAACAAATTAAATTCTGATATCACAGGTTCAGCAGATGGGTCTATGGCTTATACTGATGGACAAATCACAAAATGGGCTCCATCTAATGGAACTGAAACTATTGAATTAATTAATGATTTAAAATCTAAATTATTCGATAGAGATATTTATGATGGTTACTTATTAGGATTAAGAAGTGACGCATATTCATATTTTATATCTAGTTTAACATCAATTCTTAAATATGAAACAAGAGCAGGTGTTGAAGGTGTAGATATGGGACAAATTGCTGACGCTTATGGTGTTAGTGTATTCCAAATCAATAGTAACGTAGTTGCTAAAGATAAGAATAAACAAGATACTAATGTAGTTGGTTACTTTGCTAACGAAGTTGGTGTTGTTGGAGATACATTCTGGAGTTCATTCGCACAATATGATGGTAACTACCCAGGCTTCCCAGGATATTTCGTATTAGAAGGAAACATCATGTTCGGAGCAAAAACTGTTAGACCAGAAGCAGTTATTAAATTAGTTGAAAGCATTCCAACAGTTAATGCTGGTTCATTTGACGCTGGTAAAGTTGGAGAAGAATACGCTCAAACAACAGCATTTGCTGGTACAGAAGTTGTTAAATATGAGGCTGGTGGACTTCCTGCTGGATTATCATTAAATGCAACATCTGGAGCAGTTACTGGAACACCAACAGAAGCAGGTTCATTCAATGTTTCAATATATGGTGTAGATAAATATGGTAACTATTCTAATGCATTCAACGGAACAATTGTAATTGCTGAATAGTTAGAAAGGAAGTGAGAAAATGCAATTTTTCACAAAAGCAGAATTTGAGTTAAAATACCCAGATTATGCAAATGCTGATATTTCAACTTGGAAGATAGAAGCAGTTAGTGAGATGATTTTCTCACAAGTAGGCTTAATATATAGGGACACAAGTTGGAATACGACAAGTGTCCCTTTGCCTATTAAAAATGCTTCTATGGAGCAATTAAGATTTATGATTGAACATGATATACCATTTATAGATTATAATAAAAATATAAAAGCAGGTAATATGTCTGCTGACTTAAATAGTGATTATTCAACTTTATCATTAAGAATATTAGCAAACAATGGTTATCTATATAGAGGTAGTAGAATGTCTGATAATATGGCTTTAACAATACCTTTTGGAGGAGAATAATGTTTTTAGTTAATGGAATGAAAGCAAAATTAAGACAATTTAATAGAGATGAAGATAATAATGTGTTTGATGACCAGAATTATACAGAAGTTTTTATTAAATGTTGTCCTTATAATGCTGATGAAAGCATAAACTTTGGAATATATACAGTACCTGAAGCAACAGGTTATTATCAAGTACCAAGATGGGTAGATGTTAAAGAGGGCGACCAAATAATTTTTCTAGGACATAGAGGAGTTATTGAAGAAAGAGTTCATACTATATTAGAAGTAAAAGATGAGTGGCTATTCAATAGAGTTGAAAATAAGATTTTGGCAATAAAATGAATATTGATGTTAATTTTAAATGGCAACCTGGTGCAAAAAACAAAATAGAACAAACACCAAAAAAAATGCTTTATGATATTGCTAGGATAACCTTAGATACAACTTATCAAAATATACCATTATCTAATAATAAGAATAGTGGTAAATTAAGAACTTCATCTATTAATGGTGGAGTTAGAGAAGATAATCAAGGTTATTATATTGGTTCTTATACTAATTATGCAAAATTTGTATGGAATATGGGTGCAAATACTAAATGGAGTACACCGAACACTTTTGGGAAATGGTATGCTGAAGTATATAGAAAGCAATATAACAATATTAATAAACAAGCAATTGAAAGGAATAAATTAAAATGACACAAAAAGACATTGAAAGAAAGCAATTAATCTTAATAAACTATATTCAAGAATTAGTCAATAACTATACTACTAAACAATGGAAAGCAAAGGCTGAATATTCAACAAATGATAATAACAAAAGGGTAATTACTATACAAGAACAAACAGGTCAAAAAGAAGTGTTTTATGGTGATATAATGCCTATGTTTAATTATTATATGTTTGATATATATGGTTTATCAATTCAAGAATGTAAAAATATATCATTAATGCTAGGAAACTTAATAGGTCATAACATAGTAAGAGAAGTTACTAATGATGACGGAAAAAAGGAAAAATGGCAATTAATGTTTATTCAATGGGCTAACCCACAACCTATTGAATACTTAGACATTAGAAGAGTGGGCTATAATGCTACATATAAATGTGTAGTAAATAAAATATGGGAGGAATAGAAAAATGGAATATTATATGAGTAATAGAGACCTTATTAAAGGTTTATCATTAAATACAGGAACAAGTTCAGCACCAGCATTTACTGAAATGTGTACTACAACAGTAGTAACATTTAATACAGAACTAGAACAACAAGATTTTTATGTATTCTGCGATGCTATTCAACGTTCTATAATTACTGGTGTAGCAATGTCAATTGAAACAACTGTTAAACTTGATATAAATAATACTGCTATTCAAGAATTAATAGGTAAAATTCATACTTTATTAAAAGATGGAACAATAGCACAATTTAATAATCAATTAGTTCAATTTGAATTATTAAGTGGAGTTCAAGAAGGTGTTTTAGAATATACAAAATATAAAGTACCTTGTGTATTAAAATTTGGAGAACTAGGTGGTGCAGCAGAAGACTCATCAGAATTTAGTTTAACAATAGTAATTAATGGTAAAGGCGAAGTAGTAACACAATAACCTAAAAGGGTAAGGGTATAAATGCCCTTGCTCTTATTTTTTTAGAAAGGAGTGTGAAAATATGAATGGTGGAGAAGTTGTTTTTCATTTTAAAGGCGATGATAAAGATTTAGATAAGAAAACGAGTGAATTAGGTTCTAAACTTGGAAATATTGGTAAATCTGTGGGTGGAGCATTTTTAAAAGGTACAGCAGTAGCAACAACAGCAATAACAGGACTGGTTGGGGCTAGTGTAAAAATGTATGCAGACGTAGAGCAGTCCGTTGGTGGTGTTGAAACTTTATTTAAAGATAGTGCTGATACAGTTATAGCAAACGCAAAACGAGCATACAAAACGGCTGGTATGAGTGCTAATGAATATATGGAAAATGTAACTTCATTTAGTGCAAGTCTATTGCAATCTTTGGGTGGAAACACTAAGAAGGCAGCCGAATATGCAGATAGAGCAATGGTTGATATGTCTGATAATGCTAATAAAATGGGTACTTCCATGGAAATGATACAGAATGCTTATCAAGGTTTTGCAAAATCCAATTACACTATGTTGGATAACCTTAAATTGGGTTAACAAAATAGCTCAATTAAAACCTCGTGAAAACGGTGGAACTCTTACCAAGCAAAGTTGGAGACAATACCGTGCTAAGTCTAGAAATAGAAAAGTGTAACGACTATTCCGAAAGGAAGTACACTCAAGTGAGTGGAAGTGCGAGGCTCTCGTAAGGGATGAAGAGATAGTCTACTCTATATAGAAATATATAGCAGTTCATAAGAGAACGGATAGAGATTAACGACCTCTATTGAATACAAGGTACGGCGGTACAAAAGAAGAAATGGCTAGACTTATCAAAGATGCATCTAAAATGAAAGATGTTCAAAAAGAATTAAATGTATCTGTAAAAGATGGAGATATGTCATTTGGTAATATAGTTAATGCTATTTCAGTAATGCAGAAAAAATTAGATATAGCAGGTACAACAGCAAAAGAAGCAAGTACAACTATATCAGGTTCAATTGGCTCAGCAAAATCGGCTTTTGAAAATTTTTTAGCAGGTACAGGTGGAGTAGATGAAGTAATACAAACATTTACAATAGCAGGAACAAACATAATGAATGCAATTATAAAAATGGCTCCTCAAGTTATAGATGGTTTAATTCAAATGATAAATGCATTAATTCCACAAATACCATCTTTAATTGAAAAATTATTACCAACTGTAATAAATGGTGCTACAAGTTTATTAAATGGTTTAATAAAAGCATTGCCTCAAATTTTTCAAATGATTGTGAGTGTTTTACCACAATTAATTCAGACATTGTTAGGAATGCTACCAACAATTTTGCAAGTTTTAATTCAAATGGCTATTATGTCTATACAAGCAGTAGCACAAATGCTTCCAACATTAATTCCACAAATTGTTGATGCTATTTTGCAAATGATACCTATTTTAATAGATAATTTACCTTTATTTATAAAAGCAGGTTATCAATTATTGATAGGGCTTGTAGAAGGTTTATTCAATGCTATGCCTACATTATTAGGCTATATACCAAAAATAGGAAGTTCAATGATTAATTATTTTAAACAATTACCAGGTATGTTTAGAGATATAGGAGGTATGCTTATCCAAGGTTTATGGAATGGTATAAGCAATTATGCCGGATGGGTAATTAGAAAAATTAGCGGAATGGGAAGTTCAATATTAAGAGCAGTAAGAGGAATATTTGGAGTACATAGTCCATCAAGAGAATTTGCATGGATAGGTAAAATGAATATGGTTGGTTTAGAAAATGGTATGGAAGATATGCAACCTAAGGTACAACAAGCAATTGATGGAATGTTTGATTTAAGTCCTAGTTTGTATGGAAGCACAAGCACAAATTTAAGTCCAGTAGTAAATGTTACTAACATTAATAACACTAGACAAGATCCATTAGGAAGAATGGTTAATGATATTAAAACATTTGCTGGTGGTTCTAAAAATGATTATAATTATGGTATGGCATAAGGAGGTAGATAAAAATGATTAAAATGTTTATAGGTGATGAAGAAGTAGTATGCAATAAAGAAATAACAATTACAGAGGAAATGTTATCTACTTCCTCAACTATTTTAGATAATTGTTATCCTAAAAGTTGGGAACAAACAAAAGATTATACTTCAAATTATTATTATCCGAAAGATTATTCAAAATGTAAAATATATGATAACGATGAAATGATTTTTTGTGGAGTTGTAAAAAACACAGGAGATATTAGTTTAAATCCTAGAAATCCTCATTTTTGCTCACTTCAAATACTTGATTTTAAGACCTTTTTAAGCGAAGGAGAAACACTTGACTTTGTTATAGCAAATAAAACCGTAGAACAGGCTATAAATATGGTTATAGAGGCTGTTAAAGATTATGGCTTTGAATTAGGAAACTTAAATATCTTTGGAAAAGATGATATAATAGGTGCTTATTCTACACAAAATAAATCAGCATATGATGTTTTTCAATACCTTGCAGATATAACGCAAAGCAAGTGGAATACTAGAGTTATAGATGAAAATACAATAGCAATTGATTTTTATGACCCTACATTAATGCCTAGGGCAGATAATTTAAAATATACAATTGATTATTTTGAAAAAAATAAAATTAAAGATATAAACTTTAATTATGGTACTAGGGATTATAGAAATAAACAAGTTATGCTATCTGATAAAGTTTATGCTTCAATAGACTATGATGAAATAATAATTGCTGATGGATATGCTAAAACTTTTACAACACAGCAAAAAATAGGTATAATAAAACAAATAAAAGTAAATGGTATAGAAACTACATTTGCTACTAATACAGATAAAGAATTAGGCATAGAAGCAGAATTTTACTATACACCAGATGATACAACAATTGAGAGTACTAATTTAATTGGAAGTGGAATAATAATAGAAATTATTTATGTTCCACTTGTTCAAGGTAGACAAATAGTATATAATTATGATGAAGTAGAAAGAATTAGAGAAAATACAAAAAGGAAAGGTGTTATTGCTAGATATGAAAATAGAAATGATGTACAATCTAGTGATGAATTAAATAAAGTAGGTCAAGCGTATTTAAAATATAAAGGCTCTGCTGAAATTAATTTGAATGTTTTAACTTATAATAAAGATTTATATAAAGTAGGTCAAATAGTACATTTTGAAGCACCTTTACCAGAATTATCAACAGATTATATGGTTAAATCAAAAGAAACACAAATAATCAGTCCTGGCGATTTTTCAGAAGTATTTTATACATATAAATTAGTATCTAATTTTAATAGTGAAAATGCAATAAACTATTTTGATAATCAAAGAAATAAAATGGTTGGAAACATAGGACAAGGTGAATATATTACAAGAAATATAGATATAGAAAATGCTTCGCTAATTTATTTTGATAATTTAGGTTTTGCTGAAATTTGCAATAATTTATTAGATTGTGAATTAGAAGCACCATTTATTTTATAGGAGGTATAAAAATGACATTAGATTATAAAAAAATATTATTTGAGTTTTTAATAGGAAAGTTGCAAAAACAATATCCACAAGTTGGAGGAGGTTATAAAAAAATCTCTAACATAGATTTAAGCAATTTTAATGATTATATGCCTGCTTCATATAATTCCCTTAATTTTGAAGGAGTTTTACCTTATAAAGATAATGTTATTCTTTATGGTGGATATAATGAAAACACCGGTGGAGATGGTAAAGGAATAATTGTTGTATGTAATTCTGATTTTATACCTCAAAAAGTATATTATAAGTACGAAAGTGGAACAGATTTAAGATACATTCAGCAATTAAATGTTACGACCGATGGTCAATTCTATATGGTAGATAGTGTACAATATACACCAACTTTGCCGGGTGAAGGAGAAAAAAGACTTGTTTTATTAAATAATTTTGTAGTAAATAATAAATTAAACATAAATAAAAGTTACATTTTTCCTGATTTATATAGAAATTTCTATGCAAAAAAAATATTTAAAGATACAAATACTGGTAATTATGTTTTTCTAGGTTTAAAAGATACTGAAATTGGTTGGAATTTAAAAGTTATACATTTTAAAACGGCAGTAGGTCAAGATGATGAATGGAAAAATTGGGAAGCAGATACTTATACAGCATGGTTATTTGGAGATGGCTATGTTGAATTTAATAGTGATGGTGAACCTTTTATAGAATTAATTATTTGCCCAGTAGTTAAAACAAATAAAAACATAATTTTATGGAAAAAAGATTTTACTGATACTTATTTAAAAGCAAGTAATATAGTTACACCAAGTTTTAAAACATATATAGATAGTGAAAATTATAGAAATCAGGCTATATTTATGAATAAAAATGAAGTTTATTTTGTTTTAAATAACCAATTAAGGCGTGATGAAACTCAAAAAGAAATAGGCTTATATAAATGTGATTTATCAACAGGAACAATTGAAACCTTATTTTCAGAAGATATAGGAACATTTGATTATATAAATCAAAAAGCATTATATATAAATTCTAATCAAGGCGAGTTATATGCACAATATAATAATAATATAAGTACAACAAATAATACGGCTGATTATTATTATATGAAAAATACTAAATTTGGCTGGTTATCAAACATAGTTGAAACAGCACAAACATATTATAGTAATAGAATGTTTTATGTAAGTAATGTTTTTAACTTGGTAAATATGTTTATGCTACCAACAAATTATGAAGCAGATAAATGGCTATTTTATGAAGTTACTATTTTATATAATAAAAATGATTATACTGATTATAATTATAAAGACATTAATTCTTTAGTACCTCAATTTATAAATTTATTAGATAATAATGATGATGTTATATTTTCAAGAAATTTATATAATAAAGTTTTAACTGGAGGAACAACTCAATCAACAATTCAAATACCGAATACTTATTTGAATGATAAAATAATTAAAACAGAAAATTTACAAGGTCAAACAAATATAACTCTTGTAACAAATGAACAAGAAATTCAAAAAAATAAATATGAAGTTTTAAATATAAATTTTATTAATTCAATTAAAATGCAAGATGAAAATGACCCTACAAATGTCATAGAAAATTCAGCTGGTGCTACAAGATTAAATAGCAGTACTTCTGATAAAGCAGATTATGATGATGCTAAAATGTCAAAAGTAAGAATAATTTGTGAAGATGGAACAAGTTTTGTAAATAATTTAGATATACTTTATACAGAAGTTTATAATCAATTAGAACCTGCGTTAATAAATGCTTACATCACAGTAATTAAACAAATAAAAGAATTACAATTAATTAGTAATGATGAAAAAACAATTTATTTATCAATAACAGAATTACCTTTTGAGATAGGTAAAACTTATCTCTTACAACAATGGGTAAATATAATATAAGGAGTGATAAAAATGAAAATAACTTATGAAGATAAAGAAAGTAAATTAATTGATGAGTCTGTTCCTAACAAAAATAAAGTTAGAGCAGAAGATATGAATGAAATAAAAAATGTTGTAAATGGTTTAGATACCTCAATTGGAAATATATCTAATCTTAAAACAATAGACAAAAGCAATTTGGTAAATGCTATAAATGAAGTATATGAAAATACTGAACTTATAAAAACAAAATACACAGTAAGAAGAAAATTTTCAAATAATACTTCAAGTGCATGGGAAAGAATGGATAATAATGTAGGAAAAATTGCAAATGCTACAAAAGATGGCTCTTCAGTGCAAAATGATTTTGACTACATTTATCCTTGGTCAGATATAACAAGTTACATTTATAATACAACAACAAATGAAGTTGTAGCAGAATACGGAGATATGAACTATAATCCTGATGGCTCTTTAGGTGAAGTATTTACAAAAATACCTAGTTTTTACTGGAAACGTTGGAGAGATAATACTTATGAATATGTATCTATTTCTGCCTCAAAATTAGAAGGTTATATTAAATCAGAACAATTTTCAGTAGGAAGATATGCTACTTCATATATAAATTCAAAAATGAGTTCTATAAGTGGTCAAGTTCCAGAAGTTAATAGAAACATAACTTCATTTAGAACAGAGTCAAGAAAATTAGGAAATAATATAGCAATTTTAGATTATCATTATTTCTTAATTCAAATGCTTTATTTAGTAGAATATGCTGATTATAATTCACAATTAATGCTAGGAAATGGAATGACTACTTTTAGAACAGATAATAATGATAAATCATTAGTCGCAGAAACCGGAGTAAATAGAATTATAATCAATACTTCTGGAGCAAATAATTTTAAAATTGGGCAACAAGTTTCAATAGGTACAAGTTCTACATATAACTCAAATGTTGCAAAAAATAGAACTATAACAAAGAAAGAAAATTATAGTTCAGGTGATATAACTGGAACAGCAATTTATTTTGATGGTGATAGTGTAAACATTGCATTAAATAATGTTTTATGGACAACTGGGCAAAAATCAGGTGGTTGTGATACTTTAGGTATGAAATCTGGTTGTACAGCAAATGACGGTAAAACAGCAGTTGCTTATCGTGGCATTGAGAACCCTTTTGGAAATGTTTTTCAATTTGTTGATGGAATAAATGTAAAAGACCATGTTTGCTACTTATGTACTTCACAAGATGATTATGTGGTAGATAAATTTACAAGTCCATACAATGCTTTAGGCTATACAAATGCTTTAACAAATGGTTATTCTAAAAGTTTAGGCTATGATAATAACTACCCTATTGCAAGTTTTCCAACTGAAATAGGTACATCTAGTACGACAGGAACTTGTGATTATTATACACAAGATAATGGTAACAGAATTGTTCTTGTCGGTGGGTATTGGAGTAATGGTTCGAACACTGGTTTGTGGTGTTGGGACTTGCCCGCTGCTTCTGGTTATGCGGCTTTCAACCTTGGCTCTCGTCTTCTAAAACTAGACCAGTAGAGGTTTGGAGGTGACCAGCCTCCAAGGGATTTGATGTGCGTAGTCGGTGTTGCTTTCTTGTTGTCGGTGGGAATTGGAATAATGGTTCGAACGCTGGTTTGTGGTATTGGAACTTGAACAATACTTCTGGTAATGCGAATTTCAACATTGGCTCTCGTCCGCTTATATTAAAAATGAATATGTACATCATCTTCCATAGCACTTGCTAAAAATTAATCGAACTAGATTAAGCTAGTAAATAATTGAAAACTTAATAGATGATATAAGAAGAGGTTAAAAAATGAAAAGAATAGGATATTTATATGAAAAAGTAATTTCAATAGATAATATAGAACTTGCTATTATAAAGGCATCAAAAGGTAAAACTAAACGAAAAGCAGTAAATAAAATTCTTGATAATCTTGATTATTATGTTAAAAAAATAAATAATATGTTAAAAAATAAAACATATATACCTAGTCCTTATATAGAGAAAACTATAAAAGAAAGGCTAAAAGAAAGAATTATCTATAAACCTAGATTTTATCCAGACCAGTGCATACATTGGGCATTAATGTTACAATTAGAAAAAATATTAATGAATAAAATGTATTATTGGAATTGTGCTTCTATAAAAGGAAGAGGATTAAACCATGCTTTCAAGTATATTAAAAGAATTTTAAAAGTAGATAATAAAAATACAAAATATTGTTTAAAATTAGATGTGAAAAAATTTTATCCTAGCATAGACAAAAATATATTAAAAAATAAATTTAGAAAAATAATAAAAGATAAAGATTTATTATGGTTGATAGATAAAATTATAGATAGCAATGAAAAAGGATTACCTATCGGAAATTATACTTCTCAATGGTTTGCGAATTTTTATTTAACCGATTTAGATAATTATATAAAACAAGAATTAAAAGTAAAATATTATACAAGATATATGGACGATATGATATTGTTTTCTAGTAATAAAAAAGAATTACATAAAATAAAATTAAAAATAGAAAATTATTTAAACAAAAATCTTAATTTAAAATTAAAAGAAAATTGGCAATTATTTAAAACAGACAGTAGACCATTAGATTTTTTAGGCTATAGATTTAATAGAAAAAATAAACAAGTCTATATAACATTAAGAAAAAATAATTTTTTAAGATTTAAAAGAAGAATAAATAAAATAAGTAAAATGGAACAAGATCTAAGAGGGGATTTTATGCGCTGGTGGACTCATTTATACATGGGCGAAAATGCTTCCCGGAACAGGGTGAGTATCCTGGAGGGAATGAGAAAAGGAAAAATGCTTGTGGATACCTATGTGATTACTTTGCCGGAAAGTGGCAATGATATACTTGATATACTTCCTGTAAGTCTTCTTACCAGACAGGAGAGAGATGGAAAAGACTTTCTGGTTTTGGGGATCGCAAGGGGCTATGAGGAGGCAGCGCAGGTAGTCCGTTCTATGGTGGATGACATGTATCAGAAAACAGGTGCTTTTAACTGGAAGGCTTATATGGAAAGTCTTCCGGAAAAGTCAGGTGCTGAATATGGAGACTGGCAGGAGCAGTAAGGGGGCAGGCGATTGCATA
>OGQM01000804.1_pt1 | contig 25059 bp, 23 predicted proteins | sample 1553191 | NCBI WGS metagenome assembly OGQM01 (sample SAMEA2579954, study PRJEB22360) | human gut metagenome | biome: human gut; feature: human-associated habitat; material: faeces | place: Denmark | collected 2008/2010 | reverse complement strand
ACCCTATAATTTTTGAAGCCAACTTTTAGTCGACCCTATCTAATTGCGGATTACCCTTTTAAGATTAACCAATTTTCTTTTTACCACCCATGTAAGGTTGTAATACTTCTGGAATCAAGATTGATCCATCAGCTTGTAAATTATTTTCTAAGAATGCAATCAACATTCTAGGTGGAGCTACACAAGTGTTGTTTAATGTGTGTGCAAAATATTTCTCACCATTTTCACCCTTAACACGAATCTTTAAACGACGTGCTTGAGCATCTGTTAAGTTAGAGCAACTTCCAACTTCGAAGTATTTCTTTTGACGTGGAGACCATGCTTCAACATCCACTGATTTACATTTTAAATCTGCCAAATCACCTGAACAGCATTCCAATGTACGTACTGGAATATCCAACGTTCTGAAGAATTCTACAGTATTCATATACAATTTTTTAAACCATTCCATACTATCTTCTGGTTTACAAACAACAATCATTTCTTGTTTTTCAAATTGGTGAATACGATATACCCCACGTTCTTCAATACCATGAGCACCTTTTTCTTTACGGAAACAAGGTGAGTATGAAGTGTAAGTATATGGAAGATTTTTTTCTTCAAGAATTGTATCTTTAAACTTACCAATCATAGAGTGTTCACTTGTACCAATCAAATACAAATCTTCACCCTCGATTTTATACATCATACCTTCCATTTCTGCAAATGACATTACTCCATCCACAACTGAACTACGAATCATATATGGTGGAATTACATAAGTAAATCCTTTTTTATCAATCATGAAATCACGAGCGTAATTTAAGATTGCTGAATGTAGACGAGCAATATCACCCATTAAATAATAGAATCCATTACCTGCTACACGACGTGCTGCATCTAAATCAATTCCACTTAAACGTTCCATAATTTCAGTGTGATAAGGAATTTCAAAATCAGGAACAACAGGTTCACCAAATTTTTCTAATTCAACGTTTTCACTATCGTCTTTTCCAATAGGAACACTATCGTCAATAATGTTTGGAATCTGCATCATTTTTTCTGTTACAGACTCTCTTAATTTAATTTCTTTTTCTTCTAAAGCTGTTAACTCATGAGCAATCTCTGCCATTTGTTGCTTAATTTCTTCAGCTTCTTCTTTTTTACCTTGCCCCATCAACTTACCGATTTCTTTAGAAATCTTTTTACGATTAGCACGTAAATCATCCGCATGTTGCTGTGTTTGACGAAGTTCTTTATCCTCCATCAATACTTCATTTACTAAAGGCAATTTGTAGTCTTGGAACTTTTTCTTAATGTTCTCTTTGACAATGTCCGGGTTTTCACGGACAAATTTCATATCTAACATGATATCCTCCTCTGCAAAAAAAAGAGACACTCGCACCCATAAAGGGACGATGTCTCGCGTTGCCACCCTTTTTACCATATATATACATATATGATCTCTTAACATGATAACGGTATGTACCGGATCAAACTACTCTATTTCATTCAATCACTCAAAGGTGCTGTTCAATCAATCATATCAGTATTTTCACCAACCATACTGTCTCTAATTCATATATGAAATAATCTACTTATCCTTATCTTTGTTTTCACCACATTTATACCATTAAAACAAAGACAAAGTCAACCGCTTATTCTGTAAAATAGCCTCATCAAATCGGATTTATCATATGATTCTATTTATCTACAAATCATATTCAATATCACAATTATATATAGTATTAAAATATAAGAAATCCATCTATAATCCATTCCCATGAATATTAAAAACTGAATAAACAAAAGTAACCCTAATAGAGAAAAGAAGGCATAAATTCGTTTTGTTGAATTATCATAATACAAATAATATAAGCCAATTACTGCCATTGCAAAAATAGCGCCAATACATAAAGATCCTATAATGCTTCCATGACCAGAAATATAAACACATGCCGCAACAAAGATCATACATAATAAGGAAATTTTATCTGCTTTTCTATCTTGTCTAAAACTTTCCATTTTGTATGCATCTAAATTGTGAATAATATTTGTGACTTCTTCATTCGAATAATTCAAACTCTTTTTACATGATATCAATTCAGCCACAGAAACGTGCAAAGATTCAGATAGGGCAGGTAACAATTGAATGTCTGGATATCCTATTCCACGTTCCCATCGGCTAACAGCTTTATCTGTGACATGCAGCTGTTGAGCTAATTCCATTTGCGTCATATTGTTTTCTTTTCTTAACTTACAGATAAACATTCCCATATCTTTTGCGTTCACATATATCACTTCTTTCTATAATAATTTATATTTATTCTATCAAATTGGCAATCAACGCGTCGTTTATATAATGTATTCGGGTTATTTTTATCTGATTTATCATATGAAAAAGGAGCAAAATCATAATTCTACTCCTTACATGCTTTATTCTTCTGTGTTTTCTTCGGATTCTACTTCAGGCTCTTCATGATCTACCAATGTCATACGCGTTACTTTCGCATCTCCATTTAAGTTGATCAATCTTACACCTTGTGTATTTCTTCCGTAGATTCCTACATTCTCTAAAGCTACACGAATCATAATACCATCACTGGCAACAATCATCGCATCTTCTTTACCAGTAACAGCACGCATACACATTAGCTTACCAGTCTTTTCTGTGATATTAATTGTACTAACACCTTTTTTACCACGAGAAGTCAAACGATAGTCTTCAAACTTACTACGCTTACCATAACCATTTTCAGAAACAACAAGAACTGTATCTCCTTCACTTGATAGTGCAGCACCTACAACTTCACTGCCATCACAATTGAATCCCAATACACCACTTGCGCTACGTCCCATAATACGAACTTGATCTTCATTAAATCGAACAGCTTTACCATTTGATCCAGAAATGATTACTTCATCTTGTCCTGTAGTTAATTTCACAAAACGCAATTCATCATCTGTTTTCAAACTAATCGCAATCTTACCATTACGATTGATATTTTCAAATTCAGATACGGATGTACGTTTCACAATACCATTCTTTGTAACAAATAATAATGTTTCACTTTCATCATCTTTAGGAACTGCAACAAGAACATTTACTTTTTCACCTTTTTCCAAAGTCATTAAATTGACAATTGGAATTCCCTTAGATGTTCTAGATCCACTAGGAACATTGTATCCTTTTAATCGATATACACGCCCTTTATCTGTAAACAACAATAAAAAGTCATGTGTCGACATTGAAATCATTGTATCAATAGAATCCTCTTCATTTAACGTTAATGATTTGATTCCACGACCACCACGATTTTGAGCACGATATGTATCTACAAGCTGACGCTTAATATACCCTGACTCTGTTAATGTGATAATCACATCTTCTACTGGGATTAAATCTTCATCTTCCATATCAACAGAAGCATCACTAATTTCAGTTCTTCTTTCATCGCCATATTTCTGATCAATTTCATTTAGATCATCACGAATGATTTGAAGAACACGATCATGATTTGCTAAGATATCCTTCAAATCTTCAATCGTCAATAATAATTGTTGATATTCATTTTCAATCTTATCTCGTTCCAATCCAGATAATCTTCTTAACTGCATTGCCAAGATAGCTTTAGCTTGAATCATGCTCAATCCAAACGCATCACATAAATCTTGAGATAAACCGGCCTCATCTTTTTTAGAACTACGAATCATATGAATAACTTCATCAATATGATCCATCGCAATACGCAAACCTTCTAAAATATGTGCACGATCTTGTGCTTTCTTTAACTCAAACTGTGTTTTTCTTACAACTACATCAACCTGATGATCAATATAATCATGAATAATATCTTTTAAAGGCAATTGTTTAGGACGACCATTTTCAAGTGCCAACATATTGATACCAAATGAAGTTTGAAGTGGTGTTAATCTAAACAACTGATTTAAGATTACTTCTTCCTGTGCATCCTTCTTTAACTCCATTACAATACGTATACCTTCACGGTTACTTTCATCATTTAAATAAGTAACACCTTGGATAGCTTTATCACGAATCAAAGAAGCCATCTTAGTAATTAAGTTTGCCTTATTGACTTGATAAGGAATTTCATAGAAAATGATTTGTTTCTTTCCATTTGATAATTCTTCAACACGATACTTCGAACGAATCATAATTGATCCTCGACCAGTTTCAAATGCTTGACGAATACCTTTACGACCTAAAATGATGCCTCCAGTAGGGAAATCTGGTCCTTTAATTACTTCCATCAATTGAGGAACTGTAATATCTGGATGATCCATTACTGCAAAAATGGCTTGAATTGTTTCTGATAAGTTGTGAGGTGGAATATTTGTTGCCATACCAACCGCAATACCCACAGCACCATTGATTAATAAGTTGGGAATACGGCTAGGAAGCACAACCGGCTCATTTTCTTCACCATCATAGTTTGGAATAAAATCAACCGTATCCTTTTGAATATCTCGCATCATTTCCATAGAAATTTTAGACATACGAGCTTCCGTATAACGCATTGCCGCAGCTCCATCTCCATCTAGAGAACCAAAGTTTCCATGTCCATCCACTAGTGGATATCGATACGAGAAATCTTGGGCCATACGTACCATCGCATCATATACAGCCGTATCACCATGAGGGTGATACTTACCAATAACTTCACCAACAATACGAGCACTCTTCTTATGTGCTACACCAGAAGTAATTCCCAATTGATTCATCGCATGTAAAATACGACGATGAACAGGTTTCATACCATCACGAACATCTGGCAATGCACGTGAAACAATAACGGACATTGAATAATCTAGAAAGGCTGTACGCATTTCTTTGGATATTTCAACATCTTCTACATAGTCATATCGCTTATTTTCTTCTTCCATAAGGACCTCCTACTAGTAATCCAAATTAGCGTATACAGCATTTTCCTGAATATATTCACGACGAGGCTCTACATCCTCACCCATTAACATATCAAATACACTGTCCGCTTCCATCGCATCATCAATTGTGACACGTTTCAATACTCTATGATGTGGATCCATAGTTGTTTCCCACAACTGTTCTGCATCCATTTCACCTAAACCTTTATAACGCTGAACTTTATATCCATCTTTAAATTCTTCACGCAACTGATCCATTTCCTGTTCCTTATATGCATAGGCAATCTTCTTACCTTTTTGCACCTTGTATAAAGGCGGTTGAGCAATATATACATATCCACCTTCAATAACAGGCTTCATAAAACGATACAAGAAAGTCAACATCAATGTACAAATATGACTACCATCGACATCGGCATCGGTCATAATAACAATCTTGTGATAACGTAATTTTGATACATCTACATCTTCTTGAATGCCACATCCAAAAGCAGTGATCATACTACGAATTTCCTGGTTTTCAAAAATACGATGCGTTCTAGCTTTTTCAACATTTAAAATCTTACCACGCAAAGGTAAAATAGCTTGTGTTTTCGCGTCACGACCTTGTTTCGCGCTGCCCCCGGCAGAATCACCTTCGACGATATAGATTTCGCATTCACTTGCATCTTTACTTGAGCAATCTGTTAATTTTCCCGGTAAAGAACTAATACCATCCAATGCAGATTTACGACGTGTTAATTCACGAGCCTTTTTAGCTGCAATTCTAGCCTTACTTGCGATTTCAGCTTTTTCCACAATAGCCTTAGCTACATCTGGATTTTCTAAGAAGAAACGATTGATTTGTTCTCCCGCAATATTAGAAACAATCTTACGAACTTCACTATTTCCTAATTTTGTCTTCGTCTGTCCTTCATATTGAGGATCTGGATGCTTCACTGAAATAATCGCAACTAAACCTTCTTTAACATCATCCTGAGATAAAGTCTCATCCTTTTTGATCATATTATTGTTTTTCGCATATGTGTTGATACAACGAGTCAAAGCCATTCTAAAACCGTCTTCGTGATATCCACCTTCATGCGTATGAATATTGTTACAGAATGAATAAATACTTGATTGATATCCATCATTATATTGCAAGGCTACTTCTGCAAGAATTCCATCTTGCAATCCTTCTACATAAATAACTTTATCGCTTATTGTACTCTTATTCTTATTTAAGAATTGAACATACTCAATAATTCCACCCTCATACTTATAGTCATTACTTTGACCATCCGGAGTTCTTTTATCTGTTAAAGTTAAACGAATATCTTTATTTAAGAATGCAAGCTGTCGCAAACGAGAATTTAATGTTTCATAATCATAAATAGTTGTATCTTTAAAAATCTGGGGATCTGCTTTAAAACGAACCAAAGTTCCTGTTTCTGTTGTTTCTCCAATGACTTTTAACGGTTCAACCGCATGTCCACCATTTTCAAAACGAATAAAATAAACTTTACCATCTTGAAATACAGTAACCTCTAACCATTCACTCAACGCATTAACAACACTAGCACCAACACCATGCAAACCTCCAGAAACCTTATATGCGCCTCCACCAAATTTACCACCAGCATGTAAAACTGTCATAATGGTTTCAACTGCACTGATTCCTGTCTTTTCATGAATTCCAACTGGCATACCACGACCATTATCACGTACCGCAATAATGTTATCCGGTTCAATTGTTACATCGATTCGGTCCGCAAATCCAGCTAATGCCTCATCAATACCATTATCTACGATTTCCCAAACCAAATGGTGAAGTCCACGAGCCGAAGTCGAACCAATATACATTCCTGGTCTCAAACGAACCGCTTCTAACCCTTCCAACACTTGAATATCATCCGCAGTATACGAATGTTCTACTTGTGTAGCTTGTGATTCTAATTCTTCAAATTCAAGAATTTCTTTTTGTAATTCATCCTGACTCATTTGTAGACCTCCTTAATTCTCCCTTGTTCTATATCATAGAATCGTACTTCACGATTCCAATGCATATTCAATCGTTCTGTTGTTGTTATAAAAATCTGCATATCTCTTGGAAGCTTCTCAATTAATTGTCGCTTTCTGAGATTATCTAATTCACTAAAGACATCATCCAATAATAAAATTGGATATTGTCCACTTTTTTCATAAATAATTTGAGCTAACCCTAATTTTAATGCTAAAACAAAACTTCTTTTTTGTCCCTGACTAGCAACTTCACATACAGGCTTTCCGTTTAATTCAAACAAAATATCATCCCTATGAATTCCAATTAATGTTTGATGATACTTTTTTTCTTTTTCAAAAGCTTTTTCATATGCTTCTTTCATATGAACTTTCATATCTCCATCTAAAGAAATAAAAGTCATATATTTTGCTTCAATTTCTTCTTTTTCATTTGAAAAAAAGGGATACAATTCTCTCGCTTTTTTCATTAAAGAATGTATAAATTCATTTCTTTGTTTGATAATCACACTTTGAACATCAATCATCTGATTCAAATAAATATGAACCAAGCACTCATCTACTTTATTTTGTTTTAAAGCTTGATTTCTTTGTTTTAAAAGTTTTTGATAAGAAGATAAAGTAGATGTATAAGTTTTTGATAGTTTCATTAATTCCATATCAATAAATCGTCTTCGATTTTTTGGTGATGATGTAAATAATGACAAATCATCTGGACAAAACAAAATGGCATTTTCAATCCCAATAAAATCTGAATATTTTTTTACCGAATTTTGAAAACGAAACAAATGTTTTTTTTGATGATCTACAACAACTTTTAATTCTTCTTTTCTGTTGTTAGATTCTACTATTGCCTGTACACAAAATTCATTGCATCCATGCATAATCATACTATCCATTTGATTTGTGCGAAACGAACGCAAATGGCTTAAAAAATAAATTGCTTCAATTAAGTTTGTCTTTCCCTGTGCATTTTTTCCATATAAAAAATGAATGCATTTTGGTGTAAAAGAAAAAGACATGGTTTCATAATTACGGAAATGAAAACATGTCAGTTTTTCAACATTCATTTCACTTCTATCCTTATTCCATCAGTTTCCACAATATCCCCATGGTAGATTTTTTTTCCACGACGATTCTCATTCTCGCCGTTTACTAATACTTCCATGCTTGCTAAATATTCCTTGGCCTGTCCGCCACTATAGACAACATCACAAGCTTTTAGCAATTGTGCTAATGTAATATACTCATCCTTTAGTTCAAATTCCATGAAAATACCTCTTTTCGCACTTAAATTATATCATAAAACCACACAAATATCTATGCGTACAGATATACCGATATAAAAAGAAACCGTTTAAAACGAGTTTAAACGGCATTTTCTTTAATCATAACTACGAATTGGAACTAAAATCATTAAAACTGAAGCATCTTCTGGATTAGATACCTTGATTGGTTTCATAAATCCAGAAAATTCAATTAATACTTTCTCGCAACCCAATGCTTTGATTGCATCCAACATATATGTACCATTACATGTTAATGAAATTTCTTCTCCTTCATATTCACATTTTGTCAATACTTCATCTGAATTTCCAATTTCACTAGAATACGTTTTAATATGTGTTTCTGCAGAAGAACATTCTAATTTAATTAAATGTACTTTATCATTACGAATAAAGTTTGTACGATCAATCGTACCCGCAATTTCATATGAGTCAACCAACATTTTAGAAACACAACTCGTTGGAATAATTCTTTGTACATCTGGGAAGGTACCATCAATTAAACGAGTTTGAATAATTGTTTTACCAAATACAAATTGGGCTTTTTTAGAGTCTGCAAAAATATCAATAGTATCATCATCAGAAACTGAACGAACAACCTCAGTTAAAGATTTACTAGGAATAGTGATATTAAAATCCTGGCTTGAATTTAATTTGATTGTTTTTCTTGCTAAACGATAAGAATCTGTGCCAGAACAATACAACATATTACCTTGAGAATTGAAATTAACACCTGTTAGAACAGGACGTTGATCTTTATCACTGCACGCAAATGCAGTTTGAGAAACAATAGATTTTAAATCTGTTGCCTTTAATACAAAATGATGATTAGGCTGAGCAAAATCAATATCAGGATATTCATTAGAACGAATACCATTTAAATTGAATTGACCATTATCACTTGAAATACGAACTAAAGAATAATCAATAACTTCGATTTCAATGTTTTTACAATCTAATTTTCGAACAATCTCTAATAAATACTTAGAATCAATAATAATAGATCCTTCTTCTTCAATATCTAAATTATTTAATTCTCCAGGTACAATAACTGTGCGAATTGATATATTTGAATCACTACCAGTTAAAATCATAGATCCATCTTTTAAATCTATACAAATACCTGATAATGCAGGTAATGGAGAAAAAACACTAATAGCTCTAGAAACTATAGATAGTTTGTCATAAAAATATTTTCGATCAATTAAAAAATGCATAAAATCCTCCTTTTATTAATATATATATATAAATTATAATATAAGGACCTGTATAAATGTGTAAAAATTGCACAGACCCTTTAAAATACATATTTTCCTTTATTTTTTTGTATGTGGATTCCATGAGGAATACAGTGTATAAATTAAGAATCTAAAGTACTACGTATTTTTTCGACTGCTGTTTTAAAAGCTTCATCTTTTTGAATTAGTTTTTTTGCACGTTCATAAGAACTAGAGATTGTAGTATGATCTCGACCACCTAATTCTTGACCAATAGATACATAAGATTTATGAAGCAAGTCTCTGGATAAATAAACACAAATATGACGTGCATTTGCGATAAATTTTTGACGACATTTTCCCTCTAAATCTTTATAAGAAAGGCCATAGAAGCGAGTAACAGCTTTTTTAATCTTTTTAATCGTTAATTCATCCGATTGCGATACAATAGGCTCTTTAATAAGCACTTTACGTGCAAAATCCATGTCAATTACATCTGGATTGAATAAAGTTGCATTAAAAATTAAGCGATTTAAAGTACCTTCTAGATTTCTGACGTCATTTGAATATTTACCAGCCAAATAATCAATAACATCTTCACTCATGTTTACACTTTCTTCACGTCCCTCGATTTTTTTCTTTAAAATTGCTTTACTTGTTTCAAATTCTGGTTTAGAAATACTGATTGTTAATCCGGAGACAAAGCGTGAAATTAAACGAGACTGAAGCCCACTGATTTCACTAGGATGCATATCACTCGTAATAATAATCTGTGTATTTTTTTGAATCAATTGGTTATACACAGTAAAAAAGATTTCTTGACTACTCGAGTGTTGTTGTAAGTTTTGAATATCATCAATCAAAAAATAATCACAATCTAAAAGCTGTTCTTTTACTCTTTCAACTGTATTGCCATGAATATTCTTTGTTTTCATAGCCTCAATCAATAAGGAAACTAAATCACCACTATACATGTAGATGACTTTACATTCTGGATGTTCCTTAGCTAAATAATTTCCCATCGCATGTAGTAAATGTGTTTTACCTAAGCCAGAATTACCATATAACATAAGTGGATTAAAAAGATGTGAAGTCGTTTGTGTACAACAAGCCAAGCATGCAGCATAAGCTTCAGCATTTGAATTTCCTTCAACAAAGTTTTCAAATGTATAAGAAGGATTAAATTTGTTTTCTAGTAAAACATTTGTTCTTTGTTTAACAACTTCCTCAGGCATCATCTTTTCCATTTCTTTTTGATGAATAAATTGAATTGTTAATGTATCGCCCCAAACCTCACTAAGTGTGGATTCAAAAAGTTCTTTTTCCTTTTGCTTCTTTAAAATACTAAAAGTAATAGTAGAACGATAAGCTACATAAGCTATATTATCCTCTATTTTAAATAGAGTGGTTTTAGATATCCATGAATTAAATGTATGACTATCAAAATAGTTGGATTCTTGAATTTTTTGTAAAGTTTCATTCCATATCGATGCATAAGACATGGTAGACATAGTAAAACCTCCTTGCAGTATTACTATTATACACGATTTTTACACTTATCCCCATTTATTATTTGTGGATATAAAATATCCCAATGTGGATAAATGTGCAAAAAAATAAATAAAATTGGGATAACTCATGTTATATTCATATTATATACATATCAAATAGTTGTAAAATAAAGGCTATGGATGACTTTTCCATAGTTATACAATGTATAAAATAAGCTTGGTTTTATTCACTGTATAACTCGACACTTTATACTCATTTATAGATGAATAAGTATATACAACGAATATTACCAAATGTATGTATACAATTGATATGTGGAAAAATTAAGAAGATGCTATAATATAAAATACATGAGTTAATTAATCATGGAAAAAATGATTAAATATAATTGGATGATATTTAAAATATCTTGGAGGATAGAAAAAATATGCAGTATGAATTTAGAACAAACTTAAAACAAGAAGAATTTGATGGATTTGTAGAAAAGCATGAATATTGTAATTTACTACAAAGCTATAACTGGGCAAAAGTAAAAAATAACTGGGATCATCTTTATACAGGGGTGTATAAAAATAATGAATTAGTTGCAACCGGTTTAGTTTTGATAAAAAGATTGCCATTATCATTTTGTATGTATTATTTACCTAGAGGTCCTATTATGGATTATAAAGATAAAGAGCTTGTTCAATATTATTTTGATCAATTGAAAAAGGTAGCAAAAAAAGATCATTGCATCTTCATTAAATTTGATCCAGCTATTCACGTGAATGATTATGATTCAAAATCATATAATACAAATAGATATGAGGATACAGAAACATATTTAGATATATTTAAAAGTTGTAAAGCTATTCATCATGGATATACGATGAGCATAGCAGATACAGTACAACCACGTTTTCAATCCAATGTGTATGCATGTGAAAATGTAGAAGAAACTTTGCCAAAACACACAAAACGTTTAATTAAAGATGCAGATCGAAGAAATGTACAAATTATTCATGGGAATGTTGAATTATTAGATGAATTTAGTCGCTTGGTTGAACTAACTGAGTCAAGAAAAGGGGTTGCGTTAAGAGATAAAGAATATTTTAAGACATTGTTAGAAAATTATCCTGAAGGGGGCGTTATATTCTTAGCTACATGTAATGTATATAAATTAAATGAAGATGCAAAAACAAAAAAATTGCAATTAGAAAAAGAAATTGCAGAAATACCAGAAAATGCGAAAAAGAAATTGCATCGTTTAGAAGATCAATTACGAAGTGTAGATAAAGATACAAAGGAATATAAAGAAATTTTTGATGAATTTGGTCAAGAAGATAAAGAAATTGCGATTGCAGGTATTTTAAGTATTCAATTTGGAAATACTTGTGAAATGTTGTATGCAGGAATGGATGAAAGATTCAAAAAATTTATGCCTCAATATAAAGAATATGTTGAAAACTTTAAATGGGCATTTGATAGAGGATGTTTATGGAGTAATATGGGTGGTGTAGAAGGATCTTTAGATGATGGATTGACAAAATTTAAAGATAACTTTAATCCAACTATAAATGAAATGATAGGAGAATTTGATATACCGGTTTATCCATTTATGTATCGTTTAACTCAAAAAGCGTATGAAATACTTAAAAGTAAGCATAAGTAATAATAATTTTATTGACAATCATTTTAATTTATGTTTATAATGTTTGAGCAATCTTATTTGAAAATTTAGAAGAAGAAAAAGACTGAGGGGTGTAATCAAGATGAAAAGAACATATCAGCCAAGTAAGAGAAAACACCAAAAAGTTCATGGCTTCCGTGCTCGTATGGCAACTGTTGGTGGACGTAACGTTCTTTCTAGAAGAAGAGCGAAAGGCAGAAAGGTTTTATCCGCATAGAAATCACCTGCTAGGTGATTTTTTTGTCTGGATAGGGAAATAACATGAAAAAAGAGTTTCGTGTATTAAAAAACTATGAGTTTTCTTCCATCATCCAGAATCGACAATTTGTTAAGTCGTCGTCATTCGTTTGTTATTTTCAAAAACGAAAATTAAATCACGCAAGAATTGGAATCAGTGTTGGTAAAAAATTAGGAAATGCGGTTTGCCGAAATAAAGTTAAAAGGCAGCTACGCAGTATTATTGATGAGATTTTTACTTTTGAAGAGGGATATGATCTTATTATTATAGTACGACCAGCCTATGTAAATAAATCGTTTGAAGAAAATAAAAATGAAATGAAAGAAAATCAAAATCGGATAAATAAAAGATTTTTGAAAAAGTAGAGGAATAAAAAATGAAACAATTTTTGCAGAAAAAAGCAAAATTGGTCTTTCTATGTATGTTGGTATTATTAACATGTACGGCTTGTGCAAATCCAAGAGGTAGAGATGGAAAAACATTAGCAGACCAAATTATTGCAAGTGAAGAAACAACAATTGATGCAAGTCAAATCAATTACAAAGACATTTCTGATAAAGAATTAAAGAAAGAAATTAAAAAGAATATTAAAGATGGACAATATACAATTCAACCAACAACTTTTAAAGAATCTATGTCAAAAGGATGGTTCGAAGGTTTAATTGTTTGGCCAATTGCACAAATTATCAACTTAATTTCAGCAAAAACAGATGCCGGTGTAGGTATTATTTTAACAACATTGTTAATTCAGATGCTTGTATTTTTATTTACACGTAAATCACAAATGTCTACACAAAGAATGCAGGAAATTCAACCTGAAATTCAAAAAATTCAAGATAAATATAAAGATAAAACAGATGAGCGTTCTAAAATGCAAATGGCTCAGGAAATGCAAAATCTTTACCAAAAATATGATATTCATCCATTTGGTTCAATGTTGATTACGTTTATCCAATTACCAATCATGATGGGTATGTATTATGCTACAATGCGTTCTGTAAGTGTTGTTAGTGGTAGCTTTATAGGTATTTCTTTAGCAGGAACTCCACTTGATGGATTTAAAGCATTTGATATCGCATATATTGCTATTTATGTATTGATGGTTATCTTCTATATTATTTCAATGAAATTACCTCAGTGGTTAAAGAAATGGCAAGATAAGAAAGATCACGTTAAAGTTAAAAAATATGCACAACCAGAAACAAATCCTATGGCTAATAGTATGAACATGTCAATGTACTTCATGACAGCTATGATTTGTATTATGTATATTTCATGGCCAATGGCGATGTCATTTTACTGGTTAGTATCAAGTGTAATTCGTGTATGTCAATCATTGATTCTACACCAAGTTATGAACAAAAAGTAGGTAAAACATATGGAATTCACTAAATTTACTGGAAAGACTTTAGATGAAGCTTTAGCTGCTGCAAGCAGTGCTAAAGGATGTACAAAAGAAGAAATTCATTATGAAGTAACGGAAGAAAAAAATGGTTTTTTAGGAATTGGAAAAACAATTGAAATTGAGGCATATTGCCCAAAAGATATTGAAGATTTCATTAAATCATATATTCAAACATATTTTGATAACGCAGAATTAGATGGAACGGTAGAAATTGAAAATGATCATGGATTCTATCGTGTTACTGTAAATACAAAGAATAATGCGATTATGATTGGTAAAGCAGGTAAGTCTTTACAAGCATTTAATCGTTTGGTAAAAGCTGCAGTAAGCGCAGCATTTAAAAAACGTATCGGACTTTTAATTGATGTGAATGGTTATAAAGAAGAAAGATACGAAAAGATTTGTAAAATGGCGGTACGTGTCGCAAAAGATGTACGTCGTACAAAAGTAGATGCCGTATTAGATCCAATGCCAGCCGATGAAAGAAAAGCAATTCACAATGCATTGGCAGGAATGAATGATATTTCTACTAAGAGTGAAGGTGAAGGCGAAGGACGTCGTTTACACATTTTATATACACCAGGAAAAGATGAAGAATAACGGGATTATCCCGTTATTTTTTGTAAAAAGGAGATTTTTATGAAAATTATTATCGGATTAGGGAATATTGGAAGAGAATACGAAAATACACGTCATAATGCTGGCTTTATGGCGATTGATAAATTGGCAAAAATGCTAGAAATGGATTTTAATCAGGAAAAGTTTTCTGCTTATTTTGCAAAAAAGAAAATTGATGGAGAAGATATTATCTTATTAAAACCAACGACATATATGAATAATAGCGGTATCGCTCTAAGACAATGCATGGATTTCTATAAAGTGCCTTCTGAAGATATTCTTGTATTATATGATGATATGGATATGCCAGTAGGAAAGCTTCGCTTGCGCCAAAAAGGCAGTGCCGGAGGCCATAATGGAATCAAAAGTATAATTTCTCATATTGGTACGCAAGAATTTGATCGTATTCGCATAGGTATTGGAAAAGACAAAATGATTCCCGTTGTAGATTGGGTACTAGGCAAATTTCCTCAAGAACAACAAGACGATTTAAATCATGCTTTAGAACAAGCCGCAAAAGCAGCTAAATTTTCTATTAAACATTCTTTTAGTGACACAATGAATAGGTATAATAAAAAGTAGGTGATACTCTTGAAAGAGACAATATTAAATAAACTACAAGCTAATCCAGTTACTCAACAAATGGTTCAATTTGGAAATAATATAGGAAACTTATTACCAAATGAAGAAGCTTTATGTATGGCTAGTGCTTTTATGCAGGATAAACAAACACGAATTGTAGTCAAGAAAAATCGCTATGAAGCTCAACAACTCTATCAAAGATTGAAACCATTAATTGATGATACATTATTATTTGTGATGGAAGAATCTTTACGTGTACAAGCCATTGCTTCAAGTCCAGAAGATAAACAAGAACAACTCTATGTATTAACGCAGCTTGTTAAAGAAGATAAGCCACGTATTATTATATGTAATACGGCGGCCTTTTTGCGTTATTTACCAGATATTGAATTATTTAAAAGTCTTTGTTTCAAATTTGAAGTGGATCAAGAAATTACGATGACTGAATTGAAACAAAAACTAAATCGTGCCGGTTATACAAAAGTCAATTATGTCGATCGCCCATGTACATATGCGAGTCGTGGAGGTATTGTAGATGTATATTGTCTAGAATATGAACATCCGATTCGTATTGAATTTTTTGATACTGTGATTGAATCTATTCGTTTATTTCATGAAGAAACGCAGCGAACAATTGAAACTGTGGATTCAGTATTGATTAATCCAGCTACAGATTTATTATTTACAGATGATCAGATTGAATATCTACAAAAAGAAATTGATTCTGAATTAGAAAAACAACACGAAAAACTTATTCAAGATGATTATGATTTCTTATTGGATTATATTGAAAAAGATAAGATTTCCATAGAAAATTATGATATTGATCCACATTTATATATTTATTTTAGTTATTTAAAAGCGAATAAATTAACAGACTATGTAAAAGGACATATTATCTTTTCGAGTCAGGAAGAAGTAGAAAACGGATATAAAAAATTGAATGAAGAAACTATTTCTTTTATTCAAGAAATGGTAGAATCTCATCAATACTTACCTAAATATAGTATGTATCATGATTTATTCACATTCAAAAATGAATACAATATTCAGATGTTCCATGATTTTTTGGATTTTAAAAATCCAATTTTTTCAAAAATAGAGACATTAGAAAAATCAGATCAGCCATTGATTCAAATTTTAGAAAATCTAAAAGGAGAAAATATCTATATTTCTTTGGATGAAGAGCATACTAAAAAGGTGGAAGAAGCTTTAAAAGCGTATTCGATTCATAAAAATATCACATTTATAGAAGATAATTTTTATGAAGGATTTACATATGAAGATATTTCCGTTTATACACAACAGGAATTATTCCATCGTCCTAGTCAAATCAAGCGTTATCAGAAAACATTTAAACAAGGTCTGATCTTACAGAATATTCTTGAATTAGAACCAAACGATTATGTTGTGCATGAACAATATGGTATTGGTCAATATGTAGGAATCACAACGCGAAAAGTAAATGGAAAAACCTTAGATTATTTACATGTTTTATACAATGGAGGCGACGAATTATTTGTTCCATTATCACAGTTTCAGCTTGTAAGAAAATACGTGTCCAAAGAGGGTGTGGGCATTAAGCTATCTCAATTAGGATCAAATAAATGGAAAAAGACTAAGGAAAAGGTTTCTAAGAAGGTTGAAGAAATTGCAGTTCGATTAGTTGAGTTATATGCGAAGAGAAACGAAGATATTGGATTTGCGTTTAGTAAAGATGATGATCTACAAAAAGAATTTGAAGATGCCTTTGAATATGAGGCAACACCAGATCAAATAAGAGCAACCGAAGAAATCAAACGCGAAATGGAAAAACCAAAACCAATGGATCATCTACTTTGTGGAGATGTAGGATTTGGTAAGACAGAAGTAGCTATGCGTGCAGCATTCAAGGCGATTTCAAACAATAAACAAGTAGCTTTACTATGTCCAACTACAATTTTATCTATGCAACATTATCAGACATTTATGAAGCGCTTTGAAAATGTGGGAGCTAACATCAAAGTTGTGAATCGTTTTGTATCAACAAAAGAAATTAGTCAGATTAAAAAAGAATTGGCGGAAGGGCAAGTTGACATTATTATTGGTACTCATAAATTATTGAATAAATCTTTCCAATATAAAAATTTAGGTTTATTAATTATTGATGAGGAACAGCGATTTGGGGTTGAACATAAAGAAAGAATTAAAGAAATGAAAAACGCAATCGACGTTCTATCTTTAAGTGCAACACCAATTCCTAGAACTTTACAGATGTCTTTGATTGGAGTGCGTACAATTTCACAATTAAATACACCACCATTGCATCGTCATCCGATTCAAACGTATGTAATGGAAAATCGAAAAAGTGTAGTGAAAGAAATTATACAAAGAGAATTATCACGTGGAGGACAAGTATTTTATTTATACAATCATGTTTCAAATATCTATTCTGTAGCTAAAAATATTCAAAATATGTTTCCTGATGCCAAAGTAGCAGTGGCACATGGGCGTATGGAAAAAAATGATATTGAACAAACTATGATTGATTTTGAACAAGAGAAATATCAAATTTTAGTATGTACGACAATTATTGAAACAGGACTTGATATTGCGAATGCGAATACGATGATCATTGATGATGCAGACCGCTTTGGATTATCCCAACTCTATCAGATTCGAGGGCGTGTGGGACGTCGTGAAAAAATCGCATATTGTTATTTATTGGTGCAGCCACAAAAAGAATTAACGGAACAAGCACATAAAAGATTAAAAGCCATTAAAGAATTTACATCATTAGGCAGCGGCTATAAGGTAGCTATGCGAGATTTAACTATTCGTGGAGCCGGAGATATGTTAGGTCCTCAACAAGCAGGATTTATTGATGATGTTGGTTTGGATCTATATCTTGAAATGTTAGCAAATGCTATTAAGGAAAAACAAGGGAAACCAATAGAAGATAAGAAGAATGACAAAATAGCTCAAGTGCAGTTATCTGGATATATTCCTAAAAAATTCACAGATAATGATGGAGATAAACTAGAAATTTATCAACATATTAAGAAAACAGAAAATTTATCTGATTTGATTGAATATGAAAAGCGTATTGAAGATTTATTTGGACATATTCCTAATGAAGTGAAACAATTGTTTGAGCAGAAAAAATTAGATTTCTTTGTGAATCGAGAAGGTGTAGAGTCTTTAAAAGAAACGGATGATGTTATTACCATCACAATGAGTGCAGAATGGTCAAAAAATTGTGATGGAGTTAAATTATTTGGAACCATTAATGAAATTAGTCGAAAAATCAATTTGAAATTAGAAGATGGAAAAATTAAAATTATGATTTCAAAACGAATAAAGAAACATATTGAATTAATGATGCAAGTTATTGAGAAATTAGAAGGAGAATTTTGATGCGATTAGATAAATATTTAAAAACAGCGCGTATTTTAAAAAGAAGAGAAGCAGCTAAAGAACTGGCATTACAAGGCCGTATCTGGGTCAATAATCGTGTAGCTAAACCAAGTACAGAATTAAAAATTGGTGATACAATTCGTATTCGCTTTGGTGCAAGACTTCTTGAGATTCGTGTATTAGATATTCAAAAACAAGTTTCTAAACAAAATGCTCAATTGTTGTTTGAAATTATTCATGAAGAAAGAATTGAAGATGAACAAGCTTAACGTCGTTTGTGGAGCCCTTATCATTGATGGAAAAGTCATGATTGCACAAAGAAACTATGGTTCTAGTAAAGGATTCTTCGAATTTCCTGGTGGAAAAGTGGAAGAAAATGAGACAAAAGAAAATGCTTTGATACGTGAATGGAAAGAAGAGTGTGGTATTGATATTTACAATGTTCAATATTTAGCTAACAGTATTGATTATCAAGATGGATATGAAATTTATTTGACTTGTTTTACATGTACTTCTGATGAAAAACCAATAAAATTAAGTGTGCATTCAGAATATATTTGGACTACTCCAGATCATATATATGACTATAACTTCTTTAAATCTGATAAAATGCTAGTAGAAGCATTAAAGGAGGTGTGGCCATGTTTAATAAAACAAATGAAACCAAAGTATTAAGAGATCCAGTTCATGGATATATTCATGTGAAATATCAAGTGATATGGGATTGTATCAATGCAAAAGAATTTCAAAGATTACATCGTATTCATCAGTTGGGTGGAGATTTTCAAATCTATCATACGGCAGAGCACTCGCGTTTTTCACATAGTCTAGGGGTATATGAAATCACAAGAAGAATGTGTGAAGAAGTGGATTCAATTACAGCTTCTTTAAGCGAATATGAAAAGGTTCAAGTTTTATGTGCTGCCTTGTTGCATGACTTAGGCCATGGTCCTTTTTCACATTTTTTTGAAAAACTTCATAAGAAGCACCATGAACAAATGACTTGTGATTTGATTTTAGATTCAGAAACGGAAATTCATAAGGCATTAATTAAAGAGGATGAATCTTTGCCACAAAACATTGTATCGATTTTAACGCATAAACACTCGAAATCTATGATGTATCAAATGATTAGTTCACAATTGGACGCGGATCGAATGGATTATCTTTTAAGAGATGCTTATGAAACAGGAACAAGTTATGGTAATTTTGATTTAGAAAGAATTTTGCGCACTTTACGAGTTAAAAATGATTCTTTATGTGTAAAAATGAGTGGTATGCATAGCATTGAAGATTACATTATGGCAAGATATCATATGTATTGGCAAGTTTACTTACATCCAGATGCCAAATCATATGAAATTATGATTCAGCAATTTTTCAAACGCTACGCAAAAATAAGAAATATCGATGTATTTGAACCATTAATGAATGGAGAACTATCTAACGATGATTTTTATTTAATGGATGAACATCGTATGTTCTATGGTTTTCAACAAGCTTTAAAGAGTGAAGATAAGATTTTAAAAGATTTTGCGAATCGCATTTTAAATCGCCATTTATTCGAATGGGTTGAAGATCCAGACCACCAACAAATTCAAGATATTAAATATAAACTTATAGAATATGGATATGATTTAGAATATTACTATTATGAAGCAATATCTCATTCGAAGGCTTATTTACCTTATACAGAAAATGATGAAAATCAAATCATTTGGATGTTAGATTTTAAAAATGAATTGGTGCCTTTATCTGATTGTTCACAGATTGTTAAGGCGTTATTAAAAATGAAAAATCAAACAAATAAGCAAATTTATTTTCCAAAAGAAATACTTTAAAAACTACGGTAACACGTGATGTGTTACCGTTTTCACTTGTGAAAAAAGGGCTGAATTGTTAAAAAAACAGATGTTATTTAATTTAAAATGTAATATTTTAATTAAAAACTTATGTTTTTTAATGAATTTTCTTGCAAAAAAATCAGAGTGTGATATTATGCACTAGCTATGACAAATCAGGTACATTTATTTGATAAAATTTCGAATCAAACATTATATAAAGGAGAAGCCACAATAGACTTTTGTGCTAACGAAGGACTTCTAGTTTCCTTTAATAATGAAACACATCGATTTGAGTGGAAAATATGGAAAAAAGGATTGGTTATTCGCAGTGAATCGGAGGTAATTGTGAATTTGACACTTCGATTAGATAACCATACAAAAGGACATATTGAAACAGAGTTTGGACAGATAGATTTGGATTGTCATACGAGTCATTATAATGTAGATGAAAATCGTGTAGAAGTAAAATACAGTCTTATACAAGGAAATGAAGAACAAAAATTTCACTTTGTACTATATATAAATAAGGAGGAAACATATGCAGTCAATTGAAGTTGAATTAAAACAAGCCATTCAAAATGCAGTCAAAAAGTCATTTGATTTAGATTTAGATGTACAAAACATTGTTGTTGAAACACCAAAAAATAAAGATCATGGTGATTTTTCAAGTAATGTTGCGATGCAGTTAACTCGCCAATTACATCAAAATCCAAGAATGATTGCGCAAAGTCTTTTAGATTCATTTTCGTTAGAAATGGTTTCTAATGTTGAAATTGCAGGACCTGGTTTTTTGAACTTTACTTTATCTAAGGATCGTTTTAGTACAGTTATTTCAGATGTATTAGCACAAAAAGAAAATTATGGACAACAACCAGCTAATGGCATCAAAGTGGATTTGGAATATGTTAGTGCCAACCCAACAGGATCATTACACTTAGGACATGCTCGAGGAGCTGCTTGGGGAGATAGTTGTGCACGTATCATGAAAAAAGCAGGATATGATGTAACTCGTGAATATTATGTGAATGATGCAGGTAACCAGATTACAAACTTAGCATTATCCTTAAATGCTCGTTATCGTCAGGCCCAAGGAATTCCAACAGAAATTGGTCAAGATGGTTACATGGGTAAAGATGTTGAAGAAAAAGGATATGAATTGGCGAAAGAATATCCTGAAACATACTTAGAACCTACAGAAGAAAATTTGAAATTCTTTAAAAAAGAAGGAATTAAGTTTGAACTAGATAAAATTAGAAAAGATTTAGATCGCTATCGTGTACATTTTGATGTTTGGTCAAGTGAACAAAGTATTCGTGATGCAGGAAAGGTTGAAGCTGCAATCAATGAGTTAAACGAAAAAGGTTACGTATATGAAAAAGATGGGGCTTTATGGTTTGAAACAACAAAATTTGGAGATGATAAAGATCGTGTTTTAAGAAAACAAGATGGTTCATTAACATATTTAGTTCCAGACATTGCTTATCATAATGATAAATGTCAACGTGGATTTGATATGTTAGTTGACTTCTTTGGAGCTGATCACCACGGATATATTCCTCGTTTAAAAGCAAGTATGACAGCTTTAGGAAATGATGCAGATAAACTAAATGTTGATATTATTCAGATGGTTCGTTTAGTATCAAATGGTGAAGAAATGAAGATGTCAAAACGTTTAGGAAATGCGACAACAATTAATGAGTTATGTGACAAAGTTGGTGTCGATGCAGCTCGTTATTTCTTCGTTCAACGTGCATTAGATTCTCATTTGGATTTTGATATTGAATTAGCAACTAAAAAATCAAATGAAAATCCGGTTTACTATGCCCAATATGCACATGCGCGTATGTGTTCTATTCAAAAACAAGCACAGGATATTGAATTGGCAACAACATTTGAGGATTTAACAAATGAAAAAGAAATTGAATTGATGAAATCTTTACAAGAATTCAATAAGGTTATTGTTGAAACAGCTCAATCTCGTCAAGTTCATAAAATGTGTCACTATATTCAAAATTTAGCTAGTAAATTCCACAGTTTCTATAATGTATGTAAAGTTGTAGATCGTGATAATTTGGAATTAAGTTCACAACGTCTTGCTCTAGTAAAGGCAACACAAATTGTTTTAGCTAATGCATTAGATTGTATTGGTGTTGAAGCAGTTGAATCAATGTAAGTATTAAGAGGAGTTTTATTGTATTATGAAAAAGTCTATGATTGAAGTAGCATATCAAGTATTGACCAACAACAAGGGAGCTATGCCTTTTGTTGATCTTTGGAAAGATGTAAGTCAGGAAATGGGTTTTACTCAAACACAATTTGAAGATAATATCGCTCAATTCTATACAGATTTATCTTTAGATGGACGTTTCTTAAATATGTCACAAAATACTTGGGATTTACGTTCACGTCATACGTATTCAGAAAGTGTTATGGATACAGATTCTATCGCAATCGATGAAGACGATGAAGATGAAGATGATTCAGAATTGATTGAAGATGAATTAGACGAAGTCGAAAAAGAAATGGAAGAAAACGAATAAAATGCACCCTTTTCATAATAAATTCACATTGAATTGTTAAAATTAAAATGGAAAGGAGAAGGAATGCAAGAAAATCTGCATCATGCAGATTTTTTTTCTATGAAAAATATGATAACCTAAAGGTTGTTAAGGAGAAGTTTATATGTTTAAAAGCATTTCATATGTTATAAAAGAGAATTTTTCAAACTTTTATCGTATTTTCTGTATTGCCAAATATGAATTATTATCAGATATGCGAGATTCTAAATTTGGTATTTTTTGGAATTTTGCCTCTCCAGCTATCCAAGTATTCACATATTGGCTAGTTTTTGGTATTGCATGGGGACGAAAAGCTCAGACATACAGAGGTATTACGGTAGAGTATTTACCATGGCTAGTTGTAGCATTTAGTGTGTGGTGGTATATCCGTCCATGTATTGTAGATGGTTGTTCTGCCGTATTTTCTAAGACAAATGTCATCACAAGAATGAAATTCCCTGTTTCTGTTTTGCCGGCAACAGTTTGCTTAAAAGAATTGTTTAATCACTTTGTGATGTTGATTATCACATTTGTTACATTGATTTTAAGTGGATGGTATCCAAATCTAAATTGGTTATGGATTATTTATTATATGTTCTGTGCATTTATGCTTGGAGAAGCTATTTCACTCGTATTATCTGTACTTACAATGTTATGGCGTGATGTTAAGAAATTTATTTCTTCTATCATGCGTATGTTGATGTACTTTTCTCCTATTTTATGGGATTGTCATTTTAAACCGGATGTTCCATTCGCAAGTATTTTAAATAAGCTTGTAAAGGTAAATCCAATCTATTATATTATTCAAGGTTATAGAGATGCGGTGTTCTATGGAAGAAATGTTTTTGACCACCCTGCAATTACACTTTATTTCTGGTGTCTAGTCTTTTTGATTTTTGCACTAGGATGCTTTTTGATGTATACTTTCAAAAAGAAATTCATTGATATGATTTAAGGAGATTTATATGTCTAAAGAAGAATATGCTGTTGAAGTCGAAAATATTTCAAAAATTTATACTTTGAGAAATAAAAACAATCAATATAAAACAGATAAGAAAGAATTTTATGCATTAAAAGACGTATCGTTTAAAGTTAAAAAAGGAGATGTTGTCGGCATTTTAGGAACGAATGGTTCTGGTAAATCTACACTATCTTTATTATTGTCTGGAATTTCTGAAATCAATAGTGGTACGATGAAAATTAATGGAGAACAAGCATTAATTGCTATTAATACAGGGTTGAATCAACAATTGACAGGACTTGAGAACATTAATGTCAAAGGCGCATTAATGGGTCTTAGAAAAAAAAGAATTCAAGAAATCACAAATGATGTTATTGATTTTGCAGAGTTAGGAGATTTCTTATATCAGCCTGTAAAAAAATATTCATCAGGTATGAAATCTCGTTTAGGATTTTCCATCTCACTTGCATTAAATCCAGATATTTTTATTGTCGATGAAGCATTAAGTGTTGGAGATAAAGGTTTTGCGAAAAAATGCATGAAGCGTATGATGAAACTAAGAGATGAAGAAGGAAAAACAATCTTCTTTATTTCCCATTCATTAAGTCAGGTTCGTGAATTCTGCAAGACAGGAATGTGGATCGAAGGTGGTCAGCTTGTTGAAATGGGAGACATTAATAAAGTTTGTGATGATTATTCGATTTATGTAGATAAGCTAGAGGCAATGAGTAAAAAAGAAAAGAAAAAATTCTTGGATGAGAAATTTGAAAAGCGATTATTACCTAAAAAAGAAAAGAAAGGTATCGCAAAATTATTCGGTTAATAAAGGAGTTTATCAGTAGTTACGCATGAAAAATAAAATGGCTTAAATAAACAAAATCGGAAACTCTA
>OGQM01000797.1_pt1 | contig 25103 bp, 28 predicted proteins | sample 1553191 | NCBI WGS metagenome assembly OGQM01 (sample SAMEA2579954, study PRJEB22360) | human gut metagenome | biome: human gut; feature: human-associated habitat; material: faeces | place: Denmark | collected 2008/2010 | reverse complement strand
TGCGGGATGAACCCTGGGGTTCCCCCCAGAAAGCCACACCCTTGCCGGTATCTCCTGCTCAATCACGGAAGGGGAGACCACCCCGCCCGCACCCTATACGGAGGGCACCCTCATCACAGACATGGCATCCATCGCGAAGTACGTCAAAGACCCGGAAATCCGGGAAATCCTTAAGCGTAAGGATGACGGCAAGAAGGGCGAACACGGCGGTATCGGAACGACGGCCACCCGCTCCTCCATCATCGAGGGTCTGAAAACCCGTGGCTACCTTGAGGAACGAAAGGGAAAGGTTCGAGCGACCGATAAGGCCAAGGCGTTCTACGCACTCCTCCCGCCGGAGATTCGCGGTGCAGACGTTACCGCAAGATGGTGGCTCATCCAACAGGATATCGCAGACGGCAAGGCGGACGTGAACGCCCTGCAAGATTCCGTCATCGAGGTCTTCAATCACCACCGCGAGACCGCCTACGCGGGCGCATCCATCGCAGGTGCCGGAAAGACCGTAGTGGGCAAGTGTCCGAGGTGCGGCAAGGACGTTATAAAGACCGGCTCCATCTACGCCTGCTCCTCCATCAAGAACGAGAAGCAGGAGGACGGCACTTGGAAGGAGGTCGCGGGCTGCGGGTTCAAGCTGTTCGGCTTCTGCACCAAGAAGTTCACCGAGAAGCAGGCCGCATCCCTTCTTGACGGGAAGGCGGTCTCGCTAAGGGGCTGCAAGTCCAAGGCCGGGAAGACCTTCGATTGCACAGTCGTTCTTCAAAAGGACGGGTCGGTAGAACCTATTTTCACACCGAGAAAACCCACGAAGAAAGGCCGCAGGTAGCGGCAGAAAGGAAGGAATGACATGGCAACACTCCTATCACCGGATATGCTTCCCGAGGATATTCGGAACATGGATTTCGGGCAGGCTTCCATGCCCCACGCGCCAGAAGCCCAGACACCGGAAGTGCCCTACGATACGACCACATCCGCACCAGACCGCCCTGCCATCCCGCTCTCCCCGGATATGCTTTCCGGGAACCTGCGAGGAAACGACAGTGAGAAATCGGGCATCGAGTTCTCTTTCGATGCTTTCGGATACACCCAGCAGGTCGAACTCGTCAGGGAGTCTTATGCGGACGGAAACCTTGCAGTGACCGCCTATCTCTCCGACCCAACCGACGAATCGTTCGGTCAGCCTTGGAGCAGCGTCACCGTGAACTTCGGTTCCCCGCTGCAACAGGACGCGACCGTTTTCCTCGACACCAATAACATGGGAGAAGCGATGCTCTCGAAAATCTCCCAGCTCGGAGCCTTCACCGACCAGTTCATGCGTTCGGGATTCTGCTCCTACCCGGCCTTCACCTTCGATACCGAAGTCATGGACAACATGCGCGACTTAAACGAGTTTGTATCGGCAGACCACAGCAGCCTTGCCGAGATGCGGGGCGCGTGCCACGCGGCACTCGAAAACGTATACGGCAGCGAGTTCACGGATGCCTTGGAAAGCGGTTACGACCTGAACGCCGAATCCCATGACTGCGCTTCCGGAAGCGCCGTGCTCGAAACCTGCGATACGACCCGTGCGGAACAACCTATGAACCATGCGAAGGGGGTGCGATAGGCATGAGCCGCTTTCACTCGAACCGGACTTGCATCCGTTCGCCGACAGCTATCCCAAGCAGCCAAAACACACCATTGTGCTAAAATCGGGTACCGTATACACACCGCGCGGGACTACCCGTTCCGCACAGACAGAAAGGATGAAAAAACATGCCCAAGAAGACACCGGAGCCAGAGCAGGCTCCCAAGGCAGACAACTACGCCAAAATCAACATGCCCGCCGCCTTCCTCACGCCCCACGACATTCAGACAAGTGACGGGCGCACCTTCGAGAAGTGCTTCGTTTCCTTCCCCAAGGGGACGAAGGTGAACGGCATCGACGTGAGCGGCTTCTCAACCGATGTGTTCCTCTCCGACTACATGAAGAAGGACATGCTTGAGAAGGGACGCGCCACGGTCTCGTTCAAGAAGGACGAGCCGGTGCCCATCTGGACGGGGAAGAAGGACGATGCCGAACACCCGTATCAGCGCTATGAGGTGAAGGCCACCGACCTCACCCACGCACTCAAGGTGGCGCAGGACTCCTATAAGGCCGAAAAAGCCGCAGAGCGTGCCGCCGCAAAGGACGGCGTGAGCCTTGCGGGCGAAGCGCACGACATGGAGACCGGGAAGGACGCGCTCGCAGGCGATGACCCCGCCAAGTCCACCAAGTCGCGAACCGGACAGGATATTGCCCGGTAGTACAGAGGAAAGAGGTGACAGTCCATGGTAATCGAGGTGCTCTACAAGTCCTTCCGCTACGAGAAGTTCGACTCGTCTGACCAGACGAACTACGAGCCGTTCCGCGCGAAGGGAACGAACATCCTTACCGACTGGAACCTCTACCTCGGTGCCCTTGAGGAAAACGGCATCATCCTCGCAGAGCACTGGTATGACGGAAATCCGCAGCACGCAGGCGGGCAGGTGACCCTTGAGGGCACCAAGGTTCCCGCCGCCACCCGTCAGGTCGGGAGCGCCATGCTCCTCGTCTCGCCAGATGAGCTGGACGATGTGGTCTGGCTCAAGAAGGACGGCGAAAAGCTCCTGTGGCGGGAGGGCGATGAGCTGATAAACGGTGAGCGGTTCTTCGCCATGGAGCAGCTGTGTTACTCCGATGCCACAGTGCAATCCATCAACCGTCGCGCCATCGCCGTGTTCGACTATCTGAAGCACGCGCACCCGACGTACTCGGATGATGAGATTGCCCGCATCATGGGCTACACCGAATCCGCCATCGAGCGCATCCGCGATGCAGAAATCTCTCAGGACGAGGGTTTCGTGGACGATGACGGGGAAGGTCAAAACGAGGAAGACAACACCGGGGCTATCGGCTGATATGACTTCGGTTAGAGATAGAACGAAACGAGAAACGCAGTTCAAACGAACCACCAACGAAGCTACAGAAAACCACGCAAACAAGGAAGGAGAAAAGAACACATGAAGATTCTCGGACGAATCAAGAAATCTAAGGTGCTCACTGCGGTCATGACCGCAGTGCTCATCTTCCAATCGGCCTGCCCCACCGGGCTTGCCTATGCCGCGCAGAAATCGGGTGTTAGCGCCTATGCTGCCGGTCAGACCATCGACCAAGCACTCGGTGCCACCAAGACGGTCGAGTCCGTGCTCTCCCAGCACGAGAACGACGAGTATTACCTCACCACGCCATATGGCAACAAAGGGCCTCATGGCGAGGGCGGCGCAATCGACACTTGGGACTGCTGGAAACCGAAGGGCGAGTACGGTAGCGGTGCCTATATGAACTGCGCCGGTTTTGTGGTTGCCGTCCTCCGTGCCTGTGGAGCGAATACATCCATCATCGGAAACTATACCGCCAAGGACGGCTACAACAGGGGTAACGAGGCGAACGCATCTAAATGGGATGAGTATTGCCGCGACAACAATGCCATCAGCTACACATTCAGCTCCAAAGAGCAGATGCTCGCGTCCGGTATCCTTGAGAAGGGCGATATCATCTACATGGAACCGGCGGACTGGAATCATAGCAATTCAGACTGCCATATCGGCTTCTTCTGGGGCAGCAACAGCTCGGAAGACCTTTTCTGGCACTCTTCCAGCCACGCGGACGGTATTGTAAAGGGCTATTTCCCGAACTCCGCAGGCGGCAACGTGATTTCCAAAATCACGCCCAAGTATCCCGTTCGCTACTACCGTGTCATCAAGACGTTGCACAAGGGATATCTGACACTGCATAAGGACTCCTCAAATAAGACCCTTACCGATGCCAATGACTGCTATTCCCTCGCAGGTGCCGAATATGGGGTCTACACTGACTCCAACTGCTCGAACAAGGTAGCGACCCTTACGACGAACGTAAGCGGGAACGCGAACACCGTCTCGCTCAACCCCGGACGCTACTATGTGAAGGAGACCAAGGCTCCCAAGGGATATTTCACCGATTCGCAGGTTTACACCGCAGATGTTTCCGGTGCGAATCGCGAATCCTCGCCTATGAAGCTCTCAGTCAGCGACAATCCCGCAAATGACCCTATGGCTATGCTCCTTGGTAAATACGACGGCCAGAAGACCTATAACGGCGCTGGTAACCTCCCGCAGGGTTCCGCCACCCTTGCAGGTGCCGAGTTCACCGTCGATTACTACGCCACCCTTGACTACAAGAGCTACGATGACCTTAAGAACGCCGACGTGAAGCCGACACGTTCTTGGACGTTCAAGACGAACGAAAACGGAATCGCCAACTTCAAGGCCGACGATTTTGTTTCCGGCGATGCCTTCTACTACAACTCCAACAACGACCCGTGCATCCCACGCGGCACTGTCGTCATTCGTGAGACCAAGGCACCCACAGGCTATGTGAAGTCCGACGATGTATCCTTCCAGAAGATTCAGGAGAATCCGACCACAGGTGCCGTTCGTACTTACAACGTCCCGGAGGTTGCCGAGCAGGTCTACCGCTCCGATATCGAGTTCACGAAAAAGGCCGATAACGGTTCCGAGCACCTTGCAGGCGTGCCCTTCAAGGTGACCTCCCTCACTACCGGCGAGTCCCATATCGCTGTGACCGATGAGAACGGCTATTTCAGCTCCGCGTCCTCTTGGAACGCGCATGACTCGAACACCAACGCGAACGATTGGGCGCTGACCGCAAGCGACACCATCGACAGCACAAAGCTCGATGCTAACGCCGGTTTCTGGTTCGGCAACAACAGCGCGCTCGATGGGAACGGCACCACTTCCACCTCCGATGCCGTCAAGGCGGACAACAAGCTAGGTGCCCTGCCCTTTGACACCTATTCCATTGAAGAGCTTCGTTGCTCCGCTAATGAGGGCTATGCGCTCATCAACACGACTGTTACTGTGACCCGTGATGCCAAGACTATCGACCTCGGCACCTTCGATGACCCGGAGCCGGAAATCCACACCACCGCCTACGACGCTTCTGATAGCGACCATTACGTTGGGGTCGGCACCGTCAAGATTTCCGACAAGGTAGAGTACAGCCATCTCGTCGCGGGTAAGACCTACACCGTCATCGGTGAACTGCATGATGCCGCTACCGGCGACGCTGTCACGGTTAACGGTCAGGCTATCACTGCTGAAAAGACCTTCACGGCTGAGGACTCCGCAGGTTCCGTCACGCTTGACTACGCTTTCGATTCCTACGACCTCAAGGGGAAGACCCTCGTGGTCTATGAGACGCTTACCGATGCAAAGGGTGCGAAGCTCGCCGAGCATAGGGACAAATCCGACGTTTCCCAGCAGGTGACCGTGCTCACGCCGAAGCTCTCGACAAGCGCTGTGGGCGATGCGGACAATAGCAAGTCCGTCACCGCTGAGGGTGATGTTACCGTTACCGATTATGTCCGTTACACCGGGCTTACCGCCGAGCAGACCTACACGCTCACGGGAACCCTTATGGACAAGTCCACCAAGAAGGCTTTCGTGGATGCCGACGGCAACCCCGTCACCGCGACTGCTGAGTTCACGGCGGAAGCCGAAAGCGGTACCGCGACCGTGACCTTCACCTTCAATGCCAGCAGCATCAAGACCGGCACCAAGCTCATCGCCTTCGAGACCCTTTCCACGAACGGTATCGAGATTGCCGACCACAAGGATATCAACGACATTGACCAGACCGTTACCGTGAAGGCTCCCGTTATCGGCACCACCGCCGTCGATGCTGCCGACGGTGACAAGACGGTTACGGGCGAGGAAAATGTCGCTGTCCGCGATACCGTCCACTACAACAACGTGACCCCCGGCAAGACCTACAAGGTCATCGGTACCCTCTACGAGAAGGTTCTTGACAAGAACGGAAAGGTCACGAAGAAGGTATTCAAAGACAAGGACGGTACCCCCGTCACTGCGGAAGCAAACTTTACCGCAGAGGACTCCTACGGAAACGTCGATGTGACCTTCTACTTCGATGGCAGTTCGCTCAAGGAAGGTACCTCTCTCGTTGCCTTCGAGTCCCTGTCCTACAACGACAATGAGATTGCTTCCCATGCCGACGTGAATGATTCCGGCCAGACTGTCATCATCACGAAGCCCAAGCTCTCCACTACCGCAACGGATGCCCTTGATGGTGATAAGAACCTCATCGGTGAGGATAATGCCACCATCGTCGATACCGTCCATTACATGAACGTGACCCCCGGCAAGACCTACAAGGTTTCCGGCACCCTCTACGAGAAGGTCACCGACAAGGACGGCAAGGTCACCAAGAAGCAGCTCCTCGATGCCGACGGCAACCCCGTCACCGCCGAGACCGAGTTCGTTCCCGAGGACACCTACGGCACCGTCGATGTGACCTTCGCCTTCGACGCGTCCGACCTCAAGGCCAAGGACAAGGTGGTCGCTTTCGAGTCCCTGTCCCTGAACGGCAAGGAACTTGCGAGCCATGCCGATATCGAGGACAAGTCCCAGACCGTCACCATCACGAAGCCCGAAGTCGGCACCACCGCCAAGGACGGTTTCGACGGCAATCAGACCGTCGTTTCCGATACCGAGGTTTCAGTGGTCGATACCGTGAAGTACAAGAACGTCACTCCCGGCAAGACCTACAAGGTTTCCGGCACCCTCTACGAGAAGGTCACCGACAAGGACGGCAAGGTCACCAAGAAGCAGCTCCTCGATGCCGACGGCAACCCCGTCACCGCCGAGACCGAGTTCGTTCCCGAGGACACCTACGGCGCCGTCGATGTGACCTTCACCTTCGATGGGTCGCTCCTGAAAGACAACACGCCGGTGGTCGCTTTCGAGTCCCTGTCCTACAAGGACAAGGAGATTGCTTCCCATAGCGATATCGAGGATGAAGACCAGACGGTCACCATGCACACTTCCGAGATTGGTACCACAGCCACGGACAAGCTCGATGGTGACAAGACCGTTATCGCCGATGCCGAGTCCACCGTCACCGACAAGGTGGAGTACGACCATGTGCTCACCGGCAAGGCCTACACCATGGCCGGTATCCTGATGGATGCAAAGACCGGCCTTCCCGTACTGACCGGCGAAGGCGCGAAGAAGTATACCGAGGATGACCTCACCAAGTTCACCTCCGGCCTGATGAGCGTGCTCGGCTTCCAGTCGAACACCTACTCCATCAAGGTTAAGGACAAGGACTGGGGCAACGGTGCCGCCATCGTGAAGAACGCGGACGGTTCCTACACCTATGATGCTTCCGAGCGCACCGAGAACGCGGACGGCACTTGTACTGTCAAGACCGACACCCAGACTCTCACCGAGCAGGAGGACGGCACTTGGAAGCTCACCGGTCAGGAGGGGAGCGGCAGCGGCTCCGCAGACGGCGGCACAAGCTCCGTCCGTAATATCGAGGAGACTTACAAGGCCGATGAGGTCGAGGTCACCGATAACGGTATCGACTGGTCAAACGCAAAGAAGCTCCCGACCGCTTCCATCGACCTCGCCAAGGTCAAGGCATATGCCGAGGAGAACAAAGACCTCCTCTCCTGCCTTGTCTACAAGACGGCGGAGTTCACCCCTGAGAAGGAGTCCGGTTCCATCGACATGGACTACACCTTCAACTCCAACGACGTTATCGACCGCCTGTCCGGCGAGACCAAGAACCTCGTGGTCTTCGAGGTCATGTTCAAGGGCAGCATCGAGAACGCTTCCGATGAGACTCCCGTTTCCATCGTCGCGAGCGAATGCGATAAGGACAACGAGGGACAGACGGTAAAGCTCGCCCCGAGTACCATCGGTACCACCGCGACCGACAAGTCCGACGGTGACCATGAACTGATGGCTGGCAAGGATGCCGTCATCACTGACGAGGTGAAGTACGAGGGTCTTATCCCCGGCAAGGAGTACACGCTCCATGCAACGCTCATGGATAAGAAGACCGGCGAGCCTTTGAAGGTTGCCGATAAGGGCGTGACCGCCGAACTCAAGTTCACGCCGAACAGCGAGAGCGGCACGGTCTCCATCAACCTCGGCGAGTTCGATGCAACCTCCCTCGACGGTCATACACTGGTTGTCTTCGAGGAGCTGACCAAACAGAGCGATATCGACGGCAAGACCACGGACGTTACCGTGGCGGAGCATAAGGATATCAACGACGAGGGACAGTCCGTGACCGTCACCTCGACCCCGGCAGGCTCCACCTACGGAAAGACCGGCGTTGACATGACGAACATCGCCATCGCCATCGGCATCCTCCTGATTGCCGCAGGCTGCGCGACCGCTTACGGCATCAAGAGCCGCAAGACCACCAAGGGCGATGCGGACGAGAACGCAGAGGATAACACCGAAGCCTAGTGCCCGTAACGCCTGAAACCGGCAGGGTGCCGCGACACTCCGGCACCCTGCCTTCCTTTTTAATTTGAAAGGGGGATACACCCATGAAGGACGATAAAGAGAACGATATCGAGATGAACGACGGAGATTCCACCGAATCACCTGCGGATGGGAACAACATGCACGCGAACCCGGAAAGCGAGAAGAAGCCGCATAACCGGAAGGTCATTGCCGCCATCTGCGGCCTTGCTCTCGTCGCGCTCATCGGCGGCGGTGCCTATTACGGCATCGGCCACCCAACCGGCGCAGGTTCCAAGACCGAATCCGTGCAGGCGAATGATTCCAAGGAAAGCGGTTCCGATGCGTCTGCGAAGGACGGCTCTAAGAGCAAAGAGAAGTCTCACACCCACGACTGGTCTATCACCTACAAGACCGTCCACCATGACGCTGTGACGCACACGGAGCACGTAGCACCCGTCTACCAGAACCTGACCACCTACCATACCGTTTGCAATGAGTGCAAGCAGGTCATCGACGGCAAGGCCGATGACCACATCAAGCAGACCGGTCACTCCGGCTACTCCACCAATGTCCCCATCACCGATGAGGTCATGGTGAGCGAGGGCTATGACAAACAGGTCACCGACACCCCGGCTTACGATGAGACGGTCATCGACAAGCTGGTCTGCACCACCTGCGGAGCGACGAAGGATGCCCCGCAGGCCACATCGGATGCCGCCAAGTAATTCAGATGGCCAGATTGGGAAATCATAACCGGAAATCCCGTGCGGCTTTTGCGGCAGCGGCGGTCTTCTTGGCCGTCGCTGCCATCCTTTTCGGCGTGCTGCTTCATTTCTATCGGGATGCAAGTCCCTCACCGTCACCAAACGGCACGCCGCAGGAAACCGCCACGGAAAGCGCAGGTGGTCGGGAATCCGAGTTCCCTACTGTTGATTGGGATTACTGGAAGAGCGTGAACGGGGATGTTATCGGATGGATAACCGTGCCGGGGACGGATATCAACCATCCCATCCTGCAAGCCCACGCATCTGACCCGGATTACTACCTGCATCACGATATCTACCGGAACTACAATCCCTTGGGTGCGCTCTATCTCGACGCAGAATGCGAGAAGGAGGGCTTTCAAAGTCCGAATGCCGTCATCCTCGGACACAGCCTGACCCTCGGGAACGCGGTCACCTGTTTCGGCAACATCCAACGGTATAGCGATAAATCCTTCGCTTCTGAGCATCAGACTGTACTCATCCAAACCCCAAACACCAAGATGCGCTACACCGTGCGCTTCGCGAATATCGTGAAGGGATGGGAGCCGACCAAACGGACGGTCTTTGCCGGTGATTCGGATTTTCGGAACTGGTACGATTCCTCGCGGGAATCTGCCGCCATGGTACTCGATACCGATTCCGAACCGAATCAGGTCATCTCCCTCGTCTCCTGCTCCTATAACTTCTGGAAGCAGAATGAGCGGACGGTTGTGACCACCAGTATCGACCAAAAACAGGCGCAAACGGAAACTGTTTCGACCGAATCCCGTCAGACTGGCTCTGGTGCCGAATAAGGACAGGTTTCAATCTGTTCGCACTCACGCTACAAACCTACCGCCAAGACCCCGCAGATTCGATTCTGTGGGGTCGTTTTCTTAGAGCATGTCGGAAAAGCGGCAGCTATCGTATAATTTCAATGAGCTTTCCCGGAAAGGAGACCATGATGAAATCTAAGCAGAAGCAGACTTCTACGGAGATTATTGATAACCAGCGTCAGGCGGTCGTTGAGAAAATCATCGAGGACATGAAGCGCGACGGGCTTCGTTGGGCAGAACCGTACCTGCCCTCCCTAACACCGCACAACCCCGTCTCCGGCACCGTGTATCAGGGCGGAAACCGCGTGCATCTTGGCTTCATCGGGTTCATGCGCGGTTACACGGACAACCGGTGGGCTACCTTCAACCAGATAAAGGATGCCGGTTGGCATGTGAAAAAGGGTGCCAAGTCCGCGCTCATCGAGAAATGGAAACAGTTCGCCTTCTACAAGGAAAACGAGGATACCGGCGAGAAGGAACTTGCCGGACGCTACCCGAAGCTCGTGGGCTACTGGAACGTCTTCAATGCGGAGGATATCGAGGGCATCCCGCCGGAGAACGCTCCCGTCCATCTGAACGACCGAACGGCAACCATCGCACAGAACCTTGAGGAGTCTTCCAGATGCCCCGTCATCGAGAGCAGCGGCTACCTCGGAAGTGCCGCCTACTCTCCGGCTACCGACCGCATCCTCATCGCCCCGCGAGAGACCTTTCGCTCGGATGAAGCGTTCACCCGCGTCCTGCTGCATGAGATGACCCACTCCACCGGACACCCATCCGCCCTCGCCCGTGAACTCGACACCCGCTTCGGAAGCCCTTCCTATGCTGAGGAAGAGCTGGTCGCGGAGCTTGGAAGCCTGTTCCTTTCCGCAGACCTCGGCATCCAAAACACGGAACTTGAGGGCGAGTTCTACGAGAACCACGTCTCCTATCTGCAATCTTGGATGAACGCCTTGGAAAACGACCCATCCTACCTCTTCAAAGCCGCATCGAAGGCAGACCATGCGGACACCTTCATCATGGAGCGCTACGAGGAGGAGCTTGGAAAGAACATCGAGATTGACGCACCGGAACTGGAAGAGGAGGTATCGCTCGCCGGGGAGAGTCATGACATGGCAAGCGCATCCGAACACCAGCCGGAAAGCGAGATGCCAGAAAACGTTCTCTCCACCGTTCTGTAACATGCGTTTGCCAAAAAGAACGTGTGTTCAATTTCCATATTGCCGTAATACCGGCATTATAGTATAATGGCAACATATGATAACAGCCATCTGGCAGAAAGGACGATAGGTATGGCAGAAATGGAAAAGAGACCTTGGCGCTTCACCATCGAGTTCGATGATGAGAAGGCAAAAAGGAATGGTTACAACGTAGATGACCTCTACGATTGCGTGGGAAAGTATGCGGAGCAGATGGGCAACGTGCGCATCGGTCTTGGTACTTGGCAGGCAAAGAACCGCAAGGTGCAGTTCGGGGCGCAGTGCCCTGTTTGCGCGACTCTATCCAAACAGCCTTGGGTGATGCAGAACATTAAGTCATGGCGCACCTATGAGGATATGAATGAACCGGAGGGTGAAGACTACCTACAGGTAATCCGGGATATCAGTCCGGAACGTATTTACGACTAACCGCATTTACACTTAGGATTCCAAATGGAACTTGATAGGAAAGCATTTCATTTCGACCTAGACAACAAATCTGTTGAACGCTTCTATACTGGTAAAAAGAATCCATGGTCAGACATTCAGGACTTTCTGGAATCCCATTGCTTTGAAAAGCCACAATATTCAGGGTATGAATCGGCTGAAAATATCGTCATGTCCTATCAACGCGCCTATGGCACCGTAGATAAGATGATGGATAAGTTTCCTTGGTTTCATAGATGCGTGAAAGCAGCCACCTTCACGGAAATCGGTGAAAGCTATGATGTGAAGGAGTTTCTTGAGAACGGATTGCAATTATCGCTTCCCCTCCGCCCCGAGACCCGCAAGGAACTTCACTTCGATTTGGGAACGGCTGCGCTCAGTGAAAATTACAACTCTATCAGACCGAACGCTTGGCGCGGAGCTTGGTCGCTTATCCGAATCTTCATGGAACGCAACGGATTCATCCATACCCAGTATTCCGGGTATGAGTCGATAGCGGTGATGCCGATTGACAAGGCGATGGCCGTCATGGAGAAATTGCAACAAAGATATCCTTGGTTCAAGGATTCCCTTCTCGCCGCGTCGGTCACCGAGGTCGGCGAGCGCCACGATGCCCTCTCCTATATCAAGGGTTCCCATGGTATCATCGTTCCGGTTCCCGCCCATTCGCTTGAGCGTGAGGAGCCGGATTTCTTCGGTTCCGAAATCGGTGATATGAAGAGTGCGACCGCAGAGCTATCGAAACGGAACGGATTGGAACCACCGAAAAACCTGAACAGAGCGCATTAGAAAAAGCCCCGGTCAAATGGCCGGGGCTTTCCTTTCCTGAAATAGACGATTGCTTTGCTCTTTCAAGTTACTTCGTGGCACCGCAAGAAGAGCACTTATACCCAGTGGTCACAGTCTCATCCCATGCATCGCGCACCTGCACCTGCTCGTCATAGGCCGCTTGGTCGGTCACGGTTTCATAATACCCCTGCTTTACAGTCACATAGGTAGAGTGATAGCTTCCGCAATTACCACCATTCATAAGAGAGTTGTTAATATGCCCCCAAGGGTCAGACGTGATATCCGCACCGCACTGGTTGCAGATATAGTGTTCCTCCGTCACCGCGTCATGCCATACCTGATGCGTCACCGCGTCGTGGTGGACGGTCTTGTACTGAGCGTCGTGATGGACGGTTTTTGTCTGGGCAACCCAGTTGTGCTGATGCGCCGGGGTGTCATCCTTTTTCGATGAACTGCCTGAATTGGAGTTTGAGCCGGAGTTGCTGCTGTTGCCGCCACTCGGCTTGCTATCGGATTTTCCCTCGTCTTTCTTGGAGGATGAATTGCTCTTGTTTCCAGAATTATCGGAGCTGCCTGTGGTCTTCCCATTATCCTTCTTGGAGCCGTTGGATGAACCTGAATCGCTCTTCTTGCTGTCGGAAGTTTCCGGGGTCTTCGCGTCGGACTTCTCTTCCTTGGCGGACTCCTGAGCCTTCTCGGTCTCCTTCTCGACGGCATCGGTATCGGCGTTCGGGTTCTTCTTGATGTTGTCCTCGAACTTCTTCACGACCTCAGCGCCCTTGTCCCCGGTCAGGGTGGAATCGCCCTTCTTCACGGCTTCCGCAACGTCCTTGGCAATGGCTGTCAAGTCATCTTTCGTTACCTTGTCCGCATCCACCTTATCGAAAGTCACGCCTGTGGCAACTGTCTTGTCGGCTTTTCCGGCGGTAACCTTCTTCGATGGCACCTTATAGATGGAGCCGTCGGCGTTCACCGGTGAGATGAATGTGACGGTATAGGTACCGGACTCACCGACCTTCACGGTCACCTGCTTGTTCGCGGCGATGGCGGTGTAGAAGTCTACTTTCCCGTCCTCATCCTCGATATGGGCGATGACGGGCGTGGAGGTTTCCGTATCCCAGCCGTCAGCCTTCACCTCAAGGGAAAGCACCATGTCCTGCTCCTCATCGTCCTTTGACTGGGACACCGCAGGGGCGTTCGCTTTGCCCGTCCAATCCGCATGTGTGATGGCATATCCACCGCCGCCGATGAGAAGCGCCGCACAGAGGATTCCTGCACCAGCCGCGCAGACCTGCTTGCGGGAGAACTCGCGCCCGAAGAGCATGAGCGGCTTCTTAGCGTTCTCCTCCTCCGTCGAATCCACGACCTTCGGGATTTCGGCGGTCTTGTCCGCCGGGACACCCTCAGTCTCGATGCTGTTGTCGTTAAACATATTGCTGTCTTTCTTCATTTCTGTCAGTCCTTTCTGTCTTATAAGAAGATTTCCTGCTATCTATATTACCGGTAGCTCTCTACACCAACATGCCCCATAGGACATGCACGAGGATGATGAGAACGAGGATGACCGCCATCCATTTGCTGTAGTAGAACAGCCTATCGGGCAGCGTCACCATCGAAAGGCGCTCGATGCGCTTCTTAGACTCATCTACCATCGAATCAATGACCTTCCTGCTCCTTGCGGTCACCTCTTCGACGTTCTTTATGGTCATTTCTCCCGCCTTCTGCTGGGCGTTCGCAACTCCCATGAGCGCCATTTGATTCGCCTGATGCTGCGCATCCGCCGCGCCGTTTCTCAGCTCCTCGATCTTTTCGAGCACATCCTTCATCTCCGAAACCATGCCGCGCATCTCCCTTGCGATGCGTTCGTTACTCTGGCGCTGCTCGGCGATAAGGTCTTCCAGCTTCTTCATGGTTCCGATGAGGTCGGTCTCGTCGTTCTCATCCTCAAGCCTTCGTCCGGCGTTTCTGGCATCCCTCGCTTCCTCGGAGAGCTTAAGCTGCTGGCCGATACCGGCCATATGCCCGTCCGACTGCTCAAGTTCCCTCTTCACTTCGCTAAAATGCTTTGCCATGTAATCTTCGCTCCTTTCCATCCGTCAGTCCTCCAAACCCTTGCCCCTCTTCTCGCGCACGCGGATAGCGATGGGCGTGTCGAGCAGATAGGAGAGGTTGTGTACCGCATCCGCGACCGGCACGGCATCCGCCATGCTCCCGCACATGTGTATCGCCTTCCAATCCTTCTCGCCCTTCACCGTCACCTCGACAAGAAAACGTTCCTTTTCCATCTCTCTCCTCGACCTTGCCGGTCTTTTCTATCGGACAGGGACAGCCTATCGCATCAGGTGTCCCTTTGTCTGGACACCTCTAGGGTTCACGCAGGTTCACCCCGCAGTTCGGGCAGAACTTCGGGACATATTCGGAAAACTCCTCGACCAGCGGCTCCTCGCTCTCCTCAGAATCCGTCATATCCTCCTCGACGCGCCCAGCCCATCCGCAGTCGGAGCACCAGATGCCGTCCACGGGGTTTACGTTTGCGGCTTTCGAGTGAGCGCTCCCAATGGTGATGAAAATCCTACTCATCGTTCTCAGCCCTCTCCCCATTGCTCTTCTCACGCACTCCGGCTTCCTTCCGCATCGCGGCAATTAGCTCCTCGGGCGTGATTCCGAGACCGTCCGCGATAGCGAAAAAGGACGCAAGGCTCGGCAGACGCGTCGGCTTTCCCCCGCTTCCGGCCATTCCGGCAAACCAAGCGGATTTGCTGATTCCGCTTTTCTTGATGGCGTTGTCGAGCGTCATCCCCTTCTCGTACACGATGCGGCGCACCGCAACCGCGAAACACCCGAGTTCCGGGAAACGCTCAACGGCTTTCTCCGCCTGTGGCTTACCCGCCATGGTATCTCCTTTCTTACGGCTAGCTTGATTACTGGTAATATATCATACCACCAAACCAGATAAATCTTCAAGACGATACTCCATATATCCCGCACAAATAGGACAACAAACCAGCTTGAAAGCAACCCAGCAATATAGTAAGATAGACTCGTAAACCTATATCTGTTTACATGGAACGGTCGGTAATTCGTCCGTCATGCAAACTAACAGACTTATTAGAATTGACATTAGAAAGAAGGTCATAACATGCGAACTTACCAACACCCGATATACCAAGACAACACCATGGCAATTCGCGCCGAATATGATGAGGAAAAACGAGTCTTCGATTTGATGAAGAAGTTCCTCTATATCGTCGGGACGATAACGGCGATAGTTGTTTTCCTTTTGCTTCTCGTTAATTCCCCTGCTCTGATAACTCAGACAGGTGCAATTGGAATCATTGCACTCGTTCCCATCCTGCTGGCTGCAACAGCCTTTACCGGGTTTTACGTCGGCACGGTACCGGCTGGCTACATCGCTGCATGGCGTGCAATCAAGCGCTCAAAGCTGTTCGTGTGGGGTAACGCTCTCGGGCTGCTCCTCATAGCGACGCTTCTTCTTTCCATCCCGGCTGCATTCGCGCCCATTGCCTTCCTTCTCCAGTGGTTGAAGGTGTCGAATCTCAAGCGTCAGCTTGACGCGAACGCATAGTGAGGTAAACTGGACGCGTTTTCTTCCTTCGTGGAGAAACTTTCTTGCTTTAGCCCGCTGCTCCCTGATGTGCGACATTAGGGGAACGGCGGGCGCTTTTATGCCGATTCTCACACACCCGTATAGCGGCGCAGGCGGAATATCCCGCCCGCGCCGCTTTTTAATTAACGCTCGCCGTTCTCCTTGTTCGGTTCCGGGCGTTCCTGCGCAGGTGCCTGTTGCGCCCGCTGGGAACCGCCGCTTCCGGCGTTTCCGCCGTTCTTCTTCCCTTTCGGCATGACCGTCGAGGATACTTCCGCCCTGAGTTCGTCGGCTCCGCGCCAACAGGCGAGAATCAGGCGCTTGACCTCCGAATCGTCCGCGATATCCGAATCGGGACGCGGGAGTTTCAGCTTGGGGATATCCGCGATTTCCATGCCCTCCATGCCGCGTATCTCCTTGCGGTACTTCCGGTAGACGCTTCGGATTTGCGCAAGGTACCTCTCCTTCGTTTCCGTTCCCATCGCCTTTTGCCGCTCGATATCCCTCTTCTCCGCAACGGCTGCGCTTCCTTCCGCATGGATGGATTTCGCCACATTCGCCGTGAACGCAGCTTCCAGCCCCTCCGTTCCGAGGTCTGCATCGAGCTTCGCCACGGAGAAGGCATAGCGGTTGTTGTCCGTGTCGGTAACGTACATGCGCCCCTTCTTGAACTCCGTGTCAACGCCCCATGATTCCAGAAGCTCGCGGTAATCATAGATGTTCTCCGCTTCCCCGGCGGCGATACGGCACAGCTCTCGCAAGTTCGTCTTATAGGAGTCGATGCCGCGTGCCGCAAGTTCCTTCTCGATACGGGACGGTTGCTTCTTGTGGACGGAGGAATTGCGCTCGCCCTCCACGACCTGCTTCAACCCCCACTCGCGGTCGAGGTCGCGGATGCGGTTCGCGCGTTTCACCTTGGCGCTTTTCCCGCGCCCCTCATCGAGCCGCTTGCCCGTGGAGAGGTCGGTACGGTTGATGACGATATGGACGGCATAGCGATGGGTCTTGTCCGCCTTGCAGTATTCGTTGTGGAGTGCCATCACTATCTGCTGATTCGGGTAGTGCTTCCCCACGTACTCCTTGGCATACCTCATGCATTCTTCCGGTGAGAGCCGCCCGCCGTTTAAATCGCACTCATCGGGATTGAACCCGAGAATCTGGTGAAACAGAACCGTGTTCTTCGCTTCCTTAAGCTCCCCGGTCTTTTTGTCCCTCACGCGCCGTGCTGACTTGTTGTGACCGTACATCTCCCTCGTCATCCACATGTGGTGCGACCAGCGCTTCGGGTTGGTGCATCCATCCATGTTGAGGGAATCGCGCACGAGCACTTTGCGGTCATCGTTGATGTAGCCGCGCAGGTTCTTCATGTGCCCGTTACTCTGCACGCCCGTCTGCTTGATGATGGTCATCTGTGCTCACCTCCTTTTTTTCGTCTAGGTACTCCCAGTGATAGGCGCGTTCCATGCGCTCTTGCATCCCCGCGATGCCGCCGAGGGAGCCGAAATTGTTGCAGAGGTCGAATACAAGTGGCGTTCTGTTTCCACCGGATGTGAGGGCACGCCCGAGCTGCTGCTGAAAAATAACGGGGGACTTTGTGGGGCGCACCATAACGATTGCGTCGATTCCCTTGACGTGAACAGCTTCATTAAGCTGATTGATACAGTAGAGCACCTTCAACGCCGAGCTGCTGTCCTCTTTGAACTCTTGAAAGTCACGGGAACCGTAAGGGTCTGCACTCGTGGTCTTATATGCGTGAACCTCCTTGTTCACACGACCGAACCACTCGCGGCGAAGAAGCATGAACTCCTGTAGCTTCTTTTGGTTCGGGCAGAACACGATGACCTTGCTGTCGCGCTTCTTGAGATGCTTTGCGATGATACGGTCGATGCCGTCCGCATCTTGAAGAGAACGTCGCAACTCCTCATACTTCTTGACGAATTTGGAGTATTTCTTCTTCTCGCGCACCTTTTCGATGGATACCTTTAACTCCCCTAGCTCTTTCGGCGCATCGTAAAGTGCTATGACGTACTTCGGCATGGGAAGTACGCCGTCAAGCCATGCTTCCTCAAGCTCCATGCTGCTTGCAAGATTTCTAATAAACATCTCATCCGCCATGTTGCGCCCTTTGTCCGAATAACGAATGGGCGTTGCGGAAAATCCGACTATCTTTGCATCGGGATTATTTTCCACAACGTATTGAACGCCCTTTCCCCATTCAGGTGCCCCGCAGTGATGGAACTCGTCTGCCACTATCACATCGCACCGCGGAATCTCATCCCCGCATCTTGCTTTAGCCATTGCGGTTGCATAGGTCATAAATTGCAGGTTCTTCGGAGTGAATCCGGGAGCGATATCGGAAAGGTTCGCCATCTGGTCGATGTACATGTAATCGTTAGTGCCTAGAAGAAGAAAGTTTTTTCCCGGATTGTCCTGTGCCATCTTAGCGATGATGACGAATTTGCCCGTGCCGGTTGGTTGCACGACACAAGCACGGTTGTTATCCCTGAGCATGGCACAGAGGTTATCGTAGGCTTTCTGATTGTGCGGGTAGAGTTCGATTTCTTCCATTTTCATTTTCCCTTTCGTGGAAACATATCTTGCATCATCGCTTCATTCGTGAGTGTCCGGTTCCCAGACTTTACCGGCTCCCTTCCGTTTACACTCACGAACCCGTCAAAGAGAATCTTAAATACTGGCTCGGTGGTCTCCACTGCGTTGTGCCTTGCAAACGGGTCGTAGGCATCGTGAACGAAAAAATACGTTCCGTTCTTGCACGCAACATGGGCAACCTTCTTGCAAACGGGGCACCGGGCGCGAAGCTCCCGGAAATGCACCCATTCGTTTTTTGCCTTTTTCTCTTCGCTCATCTTGCGCTGCTCCATTCCAAACTCCGTCAAACGGTGGACTTGTCAGTAACGACTTCTGGATATCCGTTTCCATGTTTGGGTAATCGGGATTCCGATTTTTTCCGCTTCCTCCTCAGACATACCCAAATCTAGGATAGAGAGAAACACCATTCCAAATTCTGTCGGTTCTATCCAAGCGCCCTCTTCCGGCTTCCTATCCACGCATCGTGAAAAGCCTTCGTAGTATTTCGAGCGCCCGTTGATATCTGCGAGCGTTTCCCCATCAAGCTCTATCAAGACATGAGGTTTCGCGTTGTATCGTTTCGCTTTCACGAAACGGAAGGAAGGATGAAAGTGTCCCTTCATATCGTGCTCGCCAACCCACATGCTTTCGGCAACGAATAGAAGCTCGGCAACTGGTAGGATACCGACCTTCTCGGGCATCCGCTTTTTCAAGATAGCTTCCGCAGATGCCATGCTCTGCAAACTCCCCGTGTCTTTGTAGTACCCCATACCCTATTTATCCTTCCTGCTCTGCATCTGGGTTATCAAAATCGTCGATTCGGATTTGGATGTTGTTGCGGTCTGCTTCCCTTCGGAGCGCAGCAAGGGCTTCCGCGACTTCCATAAACGTCTCCACCTCACGCGCGAGGACGCGCTGCGCTTCCCCCGCATCGAACACTTTGATGCCATAGGTGTTCATGAACTTCATGAACTGGTTCAGGTTTGTTCCCTGCTTCGCAAGTTCGTGAGCTGCCTTTTTCAAAGGCTGGGTGTCGATGACCTTGATTGTCGCATCGTCAGAATTGATGAGTAGCGTCCGGGCGTAATCGGAAACCGTCATACCGTAATTCGCGGCTTTCCGCTTAAGCGTTCTCTTCTCATGTTCAGACAATCTGATGAGAACTGCGGTTTCTCTTTTTGCCACCTTCATCACTCCCCTTCTGTATTTTCTCAAAATCTCATAGTCGTATCGGTGCCGCCACCGTTTGACTATGACACGAAAGCGACGGGTCGCTTTGCTGAGTTGCGGGAACCGGCAATCCTAAATTGTCGATTCGCTAAGCGTAAGCGTCCTCCCGTCAAGGCTCCGAAAGCCGCTCGGGAGCAAGATGGAAGTGTATGGAAAAGTCTCGTTTACGTGACTTTGTATATACGCTTCCCAAATCTTGCAACTCGAAGAGCGGCCTTGGCCGGTGAGCACTGATATTCTATCAGTGCGAGAGCAGAAAAGGCATGGAAAAGGGGGTGCCGCCGCACCCTTTCCCATGCCTTTTCTGCGGGGTTTCCGGCTTGCCCGGAAACCAAGAACCCGAGGTGCCACCACCTCGGGTTCCCATCATCTGCGAAGACGAAATCAATTTCTTTGAAGACTTGACAAAGATTCCTTTCAATCGGTCATCATCATATTAACCTTCCAATCGCGTCTTGATAAGCGAACGGACACCATAAAAGGTGCCCGTTTTCTACGTTGCTGTTGATTCGTGCTCGCCATCCTCAATTTGAATTGCAGACCGCTACAGCTTCCATCCATTTCTTTCCAGAGCAACCAGCGCTTCACGTTGCCGAATGCCGAGTCCGCCGACACGCCTGCCTTTCGGTATCCGGTACAGTCGCATGATGACTACCGCCTTGCTCGCACCGATACCCGGAACACTTTGCAGAAGCGATGTGACCAAAATGCGCTTCGCATCCTCCTCGTCCATCGCATCCGTGAACGTAAGCTCGCCGGACTTCACGCGAGCTTTGAGTGCTGCATAGCGCCTGCGAGCCTGTATGGCAAGCTCTAGCGCATGGGCACGCTCCTCGCTGCTAAGGTTCGGCAGATGGTTCTCTTTCTCGGTTATCGTTACTTCCTACTTCAACTCGTTGTCCCAGATGTTATCGTCAGGCTGCGCCGCATGTTTCCAACGGTTCGCATCCGCCCGACCGTTCCAGTCGGCGATGAACTTCTCGATAGCAATGGCGCATCCGCTGTCAAGAGCTTCCGCCCACCTCTCGTTGTTCTCATCGCACCAATTCTGAAATACCGCAAACTCGGTGACATTGTTCTCGACGATGTGCCTTCGCATCCCCCGCATCTGCGCGATAAACCTCGCGGTGGCGGGAACCATGGTGATTAGGTTCATGTTCCAATCCCTTTTTCCGAAGTGAATCCATCTACCGGCTCCACTTCCTCTCTAATAAAAACGCCCGTCGATGTATTTCTCGATAACCGACGAAAGTCCGCTATCGAGTGCCTGAGACCAGCGGTCGTTGTTCTCATCGCACCAGTCCTGAAAATCGGTGAAGTCTGTGATGCCGTTCTCGCGTATGTGCTTCCGCATCGCACGCAGTATGTCGTGCTTCGATTTTTCCGATTCCATTACCATCAAGTCCATCCCTTTAACCAAGCTCCTCGGCAAGCAGTCGGACGATGAGCTTGGTCATGCTCTCCCCCGTCTCGACGCGGTGGAGTTGCGCTTCTTTGTGGAGCCAAGCCGGGATGAGGAGACTGATTTTCTTGAGTTCCACCTCGTCCGTCTCGTGCTTGCCGGAACCTTCCTTCTGGATATCCGCCATCTCGCGCTTGGACTTCTGCGCGCTCGCCATGAACGCGTTCGCTGTGGTCTTGTTAGCCATTGTTCTTCTCCTCTTCGTTCAGAACCGAATCTGCAAGCAGCTCAATCGGGGCGACCACATGGCTCTTCGGGTCGTACTCCGCCACGGACACACCGGCTGCTGCGGCACGTGAGAGGGCAACGGCGCGGGGAATCTTCGCGATGATTGGAACCTCCTCGCCCTCAAGGTACTCCACGAGCTGACGGTCGAGTGTGCCGTAGGCATAAAAGTTGTTGACGATGACATACGCTTTTGCGCCAGTGCCGGACTCACGCACGATATCGAGCGTTCTCAGCGTCGGCTCCATGTCGCGCGTGCTCGGAAGCATGGGTACGAGGATGAGATTCGCCGCGCGGCACCAATCGTTCACACCGCCCACGAGCACGCCCGCCGTATCGACAACTTGAAAATCGCACTCCTCCGCGAAATCAGGGTCATCGCAGACCTCATGGACGGAACCGCCCTGCGGGTCGGTAGTGACGAACGCCACGGTCTTGCCGCGACGCTCAAGCGCAAAGGAAAGCTCGTCCGCGATGGTGGTCTTGCCGACACCGCCCTTCTGGTTGAGCATCAAAATCGTGTACATGTTAGAAGTCCTTTCTGTCCTGTTTGAAAAACGCTACTCACGGGAATCGGATGCGCGCACAAGCCCGTAACCGACGGTGACGGAAAGTGCCGAGCACACGGCGAATACCGCAGCAGCCACGTTTCCGAAAACGACCGAAACCGTAAGTGTGAGAAACACCCACCATCCGACGGTCACCGCGAATAGCAGGCCGAGGAAGAGCATGAAGGGGATTTCCCGCACTGAATCGCCGCGAAGGTGCATTTCGTCCTCCCTAGAACGGAATATCCGCATCATACGTTTCCGGTTCCGCAGACTGCCCCTGGGCAGAAACCGTATCCTTCCCGGCACCCTTCGAGTCCGCAAACTCGATATCGGTCACGAGAACGGAAAGGGCATGGCGCTTCTCCTCGTTCTTCATCCAAGAGTGGTAGCGGAGCCGTCCGTCCACCGAAACCTTCTTCCCCTTGGTGAGATAGGGAGCAAGTGCTTCGGCTCGCGCACCGAACATGGCGCAATCGACAAACACCGGCGCATCGACATATTCGCCGGTCTCGCTGTCCTTCTTCTTCTCGTTGATGGCGAGTCCGAAGGTGAGGACACTCGTGGCATCCCCCTTTTTGCGAAGCTCCGCATCGCGCGTGAGGTTGCCCATGATGGTCACTCGGTTGATAGCCATTGTCTTTCCAATCTCTCGATGGTGTTTGCGGAGGATTCTGGAATCCTCCTGCCGGGAAAACTTTCGTCCCTTGCTGTCTATAAATATAGCAGACCAGAATACCAGCAACCCAGAGAGCAAGATAACCACATAGATTGCACACACTTGCGCTGCAAAGATAAGGGCGTGTGAAAAACAACGCTTCACACGCCCTAAGCACGTATCTACTCTGCTACGAGCCGTTGTTCGAGCCATCGCTGCACGGCACGCGGCGGAAAGCACGACGGCGCGACCCGTGCGCCCTGCCCGTCCACTCGTATCCGATGTGGTCGGCGGCATCCACCAGCTTGTAGCGCCTTCCCATGAACCACGTGAACAGGTTCATGGTGTCCGTGATGCGTGCATCCTCTCTCGGGCGCACCCCGACGGCGGAAAGGAATCCGAGGTCGAATCCGACGTTGTAGCCGATAATCTCGTCCGCCCCTGCAAAGATTTCCCTCAGTCGCGGTATGGCTGTCTCGATAGTCGGCAGGTCTGCCACGTCCTCCGGGTAGATGCCGTTGACGGCGCTCGCGTGCGGCCATTCGGTCTTCACGGTCGGTCGGAACCTCTCATCCAACAGGACGGAACCGTCCCCTCCGATGATGGAGATGGTCAGAATCTCATCCGGGTCGCTACCGTTCGGATGAAGACCGGTGGTCTCGGTGTCAAAGCAAATGCTGTTCATATCTATCACCTAATCCATGTAACCGTAGACCGTCGTATAACGGTCTTCCTTGTAGTCGAGGAACCCATAGTAATCGTGCTTTGCAAGCTCGAATGCCCGCTCTTCGCGGCTCCCGTCCAAGGTGCTGATATATGCGACTGTGGCATCGTCCGGCACCATGCCTTCCTCATCCTCAGTCACGCCGTCCCGGTCGCAGGGAAGCCACCCCATGACCGCATCCTCCATCGCACGCTCAACGACAGCTACCCAATAGGTGACAGAGCCGATGCCGTGCTTTTGGTCGTTGACGGCGTTTTTGTGCTCGCTGATGAAGTCGCGGGCGGCGGCTACTGCTTCCTCCTCGCTCTCGAAATCTTGAAGCTCGAAGCAATCGACCGACTTGCGCTCTTCCCTGTCCCCGCTCAGGTACAGATAAACCGCATCCGAGACAATCTCCTGCCAGTATGCCGTAAGGTCACCGAACCTGCCGGTATACTTGCAGTGGGGAACAGTGCCGCCCCCGTCATAGACCATAACCATATCGTTTTTCTCGATTTTCATTTGCTCCGTCCTTTCTGCCTTGGGATGGTTCCGGTGCCGTCCCCCTTGCTGTTATCTGTAATTATAGCTATGCGGCATACCAGCACACTCCACAACGCGAGACTCCATGCCTTCTCCATGGAACTCGGGTCATTAGGGGCGAGCAGCCCCTAATCTGAGGGAGCGCAAGCGACCGCGCCACGGAGAGTCCCTGCGAGACCGTGGGGTGTCAAGAAAAGCCACCCCCCCATCGTGGAGCCACCGACCCTCCTTTCCGCGCCCTCTACCGAGATACCACCCCCCCCCCCCCCCTTCCCCCCCCCTCTCCGGAGCCGCTGCGGCGTGCCCCGCTTTGCCGCGCCTGCGGCCTATGGTTTCCCGAGAAGAAGGGGTTTTCAACATTCCGATGGGCGGAGGGTTCCTAGACTGACCCGGAGCCTGTCGGAATGTTGGAAACCCCGGCAGGTCAGTCCCCCTGTTTCCGCCAAGTAGAAGGCTTTTCCGCGCTTTCAATGGCCGGAGGGTTCCTAGCCCGACCCGCAGGCTGTTGGAAGGGTGGGAAAGCCGCCCCGAGTCCCCGTTCCCGCAACGACCCCGCGCCTTCACGCCGCCCGCAGGGCGGCTCCCAAAAAGCCAAAGAAAAAGGGCATCCTCCCGGATGCCCTTCACTCGATTTAACAATGCCCGCAATATCCGTCAGCCCATGCCAGACATTCAGCGGCTCCGCCCTCAAACACGAGATTCCCGTTCTCATCTCCTTTGTAGACCTTGATGTTGATTCTGCTCAGATACTCTTCTGCGCCGATGCTGTCCTTGCCACCGAAGTTATCGTAAGCGCCCGTGACAACATAGGTGTAGCTCGCAGAGGGCACATTGTCCTCCCCGATGAACTCGATATCGGCATCCACCATGCACATCGCCTTGAGGAAATGCTGGCACCAGTTTCGGTTATTGAGAATGTTCCTCTCCACGCTCGCTCCCGAAAAGTCGATATGTTGTTCAGGCTTGGTTCGCGATGCCACAACGAGCGAGTTGGCGATATCAATGGCATGGCAGCTGGGATAACCGTCCCAGTGGCGATAGAACGTGGCGATGGTCTCCTCTTCCATCTGATTGCTCTTCCAGTTGAGGACGAGGTTCTTGAGGATGGTGACGGACGGTGTGCTCATGGTTTTTCCTTCCTGCCATGGGGCAGCTCGGTTGCCGCCCCTCTTGCTGTCTATAAA
>OGQM01000795.1_pt1 | contig 25108 bp, 21 predicted proteins | sample 1553191 | NCBI WGS metagenome assembly OGQM01 (sample SAMEA2579954, study PRJEB22360) | human gut metagenome | biome: human gut; feature: human-associated habitat; material: faeces | place: Denmark | collected 2008/2010 | reverse complement strand
TTCTTTAACAATGGTGCTGTATAAGTAGACACCTCCTTGTAAGTAGTACTGTTTTGACTTCTCCTGATCTTACTAGCCACTTTTTCTCTTATCAACGGGAACAGTAGACACTGTGCAGAAAGACATTCTAAAAAAGTAGACAGTCAGGCAAGAGCCGTACTGTTTTTCTTTACAGACTACGGTCCCACAGACAGGCAACGCGTCGGACTCTTGGTGGTCAAGGACTATAGCTCGTCAAGAAAGATGGTACGGTGTCTGCTTCCTAATCTACTGTTTAGGATGACTTTTCGCATAGTGCCTGCTGTTTCAGTTTATAAAGAAAGAACCCGACTATCAGGAAGAGCCATAGAATAACATTCATCAGTCATCGAAGCTTTCACGAATGTGATATATATAATAAGGTAGGGTGGTGGTTATATATCGGGTTACAGGCGCGTGCTGTCCGGGCCCACCCTTGTGTGTTTCTGTAAAGTCTTGAACTCGGACATCATTCCCTGCATTGATCAGGGGGTGTTCCGTTGTCGGCTGATAGCTTTAGGATTTCAGAGGAACAAGGGGGGTATAAGCCGATAGTTGCGGAAAGCAATAGGACATTCTCTTTTGAAGTGGTGGGATCATGACATGTTGATAATCAAGCCTCTTAAAAGGGCTTACAGCCTATTGCCACGTTCAAAAATGCCGTGTGTCCATGTTAAGAGGAACTATGGGCACACGGCGTATATTGTCTTAAATCCGTCGGGTGATGTGAATGTACGGAGAATGTTTCATCCTTTATGGATTTTTCTGTCACAAATAGAATGAACTATATCTCGATGACTTCCGTTTTTCCGACTTGAATTTGTATATATCGGGTGATATATGCACCGCCGTTTTCTGATTGAAGGCAAACCGTGTAGTTTCCGGGATTTAATTCTATGTTATGGATCGAATGGGATACCTCATTATCCACCAGATAGGAGGAAACTTTGATCTTTTTTATTGCTTTGTCTTCTTGACCCACGGGGGATATCGTAATATATACATGATTAGTCCATTGCGGTTCCCAATTAGTAAACTCTATATTTAACCAGCCTGTATAATCATTGTCATCGTCAGAGCAGGCGGAGGTTAACACTAAAGTGACGGATAATAGGAGGAATGTCCTAAATATCGTTCTTGCATGTTTGGAAAGAAAATGTCGCATAATTTAGATCTTTAATATGTAGTGATTAATTTACTTCAGGAAGCCATTCCTCGTATTTATGTATTATATTATCCAAATAAAAAGTTTTAGATAAGATGGTGGATGGACTTCCATCTTTTGGCTTTACTTCTATTGCGAAATAAAGATAAAATTTTACATTGGGGATTCTCTCTATAGTAGTTCCATGCTCTCCTGAATTATAGGCTGTAAATTCAGTCTGATTGTATATTTTTCCATTTTGATCCATGGCAAACACTTCTTGATTTAGAATTTTAACATCTGCTATCTTTTCTACTTCTGGATTAAAATGTAAGTATGCAGAATAGTCTAATAATTGTCCACAAGTAAGAGTTTCCCAAGTTTCAAGAATTGTCTCTCCCGGATTATAAGGATCGTCATGTCTCTTTCGTTGTTTTTTAGTGTAAGTAACATGTATTGTCAATCCATTTCCATCTATAGAGAATACTCCAAGTGGTTTGTTGTAAAGAGGAAGTCTGCCTGGTGCATTAGATGGTATACTCGTGCCTGGCATATAGAAAGTTATAGGCATGGAGGGAAAGGCTCCTTTTTGTGAAAAACTCCCTTCTGCATTCATTTCTGTATTTATCGTAGCATAAATAGGTGTTGGTGAAGTTTTGGTTCCGAATAATATAGAATTAAAAAGCCCCAACGAGGCTTTCCATACTCCACCTAAGGAATTAGAAGCTGCTTTTTCTAAATTTTTCAATATGGAGTTATAGATATTATCGTTTAGCCCAAAAACATTATTGCCAGTTTTATCTACTCCTTTTTTTAAAAGAGAATAACCAATATTTGAGAGAACAGCCTTACCTCCTGCTTTTAAAGCATTAGATAATTCTCCTTCAGATTGCTCTCCTATAGTACCTTTTAATTCACTTACTTCTTTTCCATTTAATTTAATTGTACTAATATCAATGAAATTTAAGTTGAAATTAAAGGCTATTTGATCATATGGTATAGAAGTAATAGTTGGATCATAAGCAAGTTCGTATTGAGCCATGTACCAACGATGTGATGCAAGTGGTAATGATCCATCGAAAGGTTTTGGTTGGATATGCTGCAAAGAAGTTCTGCTTATTCTTCCGTTAATAATTTGTTGGTCAGCATAAGTGAACATTTTTACAGGATATGAAGATAGTATAGATAAGTTGTCTATTACATTAGAAGAAGTTTGGACAAAGCTATCAGTAGCGTAATAAAAGACGCGCATAATCCCTCTGTATTTGTTATAAAGGATAAAGAATGGATTTTGCTGGAATACTTTTGGGTCTGTTGAAAAAGAATTATATAATAGACACCATCCTTCCGATTTTTTTCGATCATTAATAATGTCTAGGTCATAAGTTCCAGCAATACTTCCCTGTCCAGTCCATGGAGTAGGAATGGCTGGCATTCCTTCAGGGGTTGGCATATAGTCAGCATTTTCCCAATCAAATTCTTGTTGTATGATCGAGTAGGCCTGTTTGGGTGATTGGAGTAAACCACCTTCTACATTATCGTTCATACATGAACTCCATGTGAAGCACACAAAGAAGAAATAAATCCAATAGTATTTTTTCATATGAGTATAAGTTATAAATGTTTTGATAAGTTTATTGTTCTTTGAATAAATTTTGATGGGTTGACCATGTCGTCATCCTCTTCCAGACTGTCATTGATAGACTGAGAAAAGTTCTCATAACGTTTGGGCATAGAATTCTGGTGCAAACATACCGGTTTATGGTCATAAAAGCAAATAATCGCATTAAAAAAAAGTTAAGTCACAATCGGTCATTGGAAATCCCCGGCACTAAAATGTAAGACCGGCATGGTTGATACTCGTTCTGTTTGGATTTTGTGCTTCATGATGGTTCGTGTGTCAGTCATCACGCGACGGAAAGAAAGCGGATTTTTCAGAAGGCTGGTTTGAGTGATATGTATAACGACTGGAAGCCGCCAGCAAGATATGGTCGAATACCCGTGTGGAGAAGTGGCTGTACACGCGTACGCACCATGGGCGGCTTCATATGGCCTGTTGTGTTCATCCTGGTGTGGGCGGTGTAGGCCGTATGATGGGGATGGGAGGGAGGTATATACTTTCAGATCTGGCAGAAAGGATAAGACGACGGTCCTTATATAAAATAGGTATAGCTTTCTCATGCGATCCTGTTTTGCGTTTTTTTGCATTTTGCGTCCTGTATAGGCCTTCATGAGGCTTGCTTGGATCAAAAAATTAAGCATTCAGTTCATTTTTAACTTATTTGTAACACAACATTTCAATCTTTTAAGTAAATTTGCAGATGTAAGTCAGGTTAAAACGACGTTAAATGATTAACGCTTTTGTCTTGAATAGGTATTAGGAATTATTCTCATTTTTAATCTCAAAAAAACAAAGTATGCGAAAACGATTAGGTATTCTATTCGCGTTGATGTTGTTCTTCACGACCACGATGCTGGCCCAGATGACAACATCAGGAATCAATGGTAAGGTTATGGCCGGCGGTGAGGCCGCCATCGGCGCTACCGTTACCGCAGTGCACGAGCCTTCGGGAACCACCTACAATACGGTGACGAATGAGAACGGCCGTTACACGATCAATGGTATGCGTGTCGGTGGTCCTTACACGATCACGGTGAGCTACATCGGCTTCACGACGAACGTGACCAAGGATGTACGCCTTCAGCTGGCTGAGGCTTACAACCTGAACGTCAATCTTTCTGAGGACTCCAAGGAGCTGGGAGAGGTTGTCGTTTCTGCGAAGGCTACGAAGTTCACCGCAGAAAAGACCGGCGCCTCGACCAACATCAATCTGAATCAGTTGGAGAACATGCCTACGGTGAGCCGTTCTATTACCGACTTCACCCGTCTGTCTCCTTATGGTGGCAACGGTATGAGCTTTGCCGGTACCGACGGTCGTACTGCCAACTTCACAGTTGATGGTGCCAACTTCAACAACAACTTCGGTCTGAGCGATGGCCTGCCCGGTGGTGGTAACCCTATCTCTATCGATGCCATCGAGGAAATGCAGGTGGTGATCTCGCCTTATGACGTGCGTCAGACCAACTTCATCGGTGGTGGCGTGAACGCCATCACGAAGTCGGGTACCAACACCTTCAAGGGTACTGCCTATATCTATCATCAGAATGAGAACATGCGCGGTGACGCCATTGACCGTGAGCAGATCCAGGGCGCGCGTGAGAAAGACCAGAAGACGACTTATGGTTTCACACTCGGAGGCCCGATCTTGAAGAATAAGCTATTCTTCTTCGTCAGTGGAGAAATGAGCAAGATTCCTACCGTCGTGAACCGTTGGCACGGATCAGAGGATGGTGTGGCTGATGCTGATAATTATATCTCCCGTACTACCTTGGCCGACCTGGAGAAGGTATCTAATTTCGTTAAGGAGAAATATGGTTACGACACAGGCTCATGGACCAAATTCCCGGCTGATGAGAACAACTACAAGTTGCTGGCACGTTTGGACTGGAACATCACGAACATGCATCACCTGTCCTTCCGTTATAACTACACAAAGAACCGTGGCTGGAATAGTGTGAACGCTTCTTCTATGGACGGTGGTACGCGTGCTTCCTATTCACGTTTCTCTCAGATGTCGATGAGCTATGCCAATTCAATGTATGCAATGGATAATCTGGTCCATTCATTCTCTCTCGATCTGAACAGCCGCTTCTCGGATAATCTTTCCAACCAGTTCCTGGCTACTTATTCGAGCTTGGAAGATGTGCGTGCTACCAATTCTTCTGAGTTCCCCTTCATCGACATCATGGATGGTACGGGTACCAATACTCCGTATATCTCTCTTGGTGAGGAGCTCTTCACACACAACAATGCCGTACGTAACAAGATCTGGAACATCAAGGATGATGTTACTTACTATGCCGGCAACCATAAGATCATGGTAGGAGCCAAGTTTGAGCATCAGATGGCTCTCAACTCTTATATGCGTAATGGTTCGGGTTACTACCGCTACTATTCTCTCGACGATTTCCTCAATGGAGCTGCTCCTGAGATCGTCAACCTGACCTACGGTTATGACGGTGAGACAGATCCTGCCGCTACCGTTCGTTTCAACACGCTGGGTATCTACGCTCAGGATGAGTGGTCGATCAATTCGCGCTTCAAGCTGACTTACGGTGTCCGCTTCGATGACATGTTCTTCAACAATGCCGACCTGATGACCAATAAGGCCATTTATGATCTTGACTACAATGGCCGTCATATCGACACCGGCAAGTGGCCCGGCTCTAATCTTACGGTTGCTCCCCGTGTAGGCTTCGTATGGGATGTGCTGGGTGACAAGACCCTTAAGCTGCGCGGTGGTTCGGGTATTTTCCAGGGCCGTCTGCCGTTGGTATTCTTCACCAACATGCCGACCAACTCAGGTATGGTACAGTATCAGGCCATCATCAACGCTGACAATGCTAAGGATAACGGCTTCTCGATGAACGAGTTCGCCGGTGGTCTGGTAACCGACGAGAACGGTCACGCTACGATCAGTGCTCTTCAGAATAAGCTCTTCGGATTGGGCTATCCCCAGACGATCAAGCCTGAGGATGGTACTGTGCCTTCACAGATCTCTGCCGTGGATCCCGACTTCAAGATGCCTGAGGTATGGAAGACTTCTTTGGCTGTAGACTATGTTGTGCCTGTAGGCTTCCCGTTGACGGTTACTGCTGAGGGTATCTTCAACAAGACTATCTATGCTGCTACGATGCAGGACTGGTCAATCCCCGATGTAGGTGGTTTCGCCCGCTTCAATGGTGTTGACAACCGTCCTATCTTCCCCACAGGATACAATAAGGGTGTGGTACCTGCCTACGTGCTGTCCAACACCAGCAAGGGTTATGGTTGGAGTGCCAGCGTTTCTGTCAACGCTTCTCCCTCTAAGTACATTGACATCATGGCTGCCTATACGCACACTTGCTCTAAGGAGCTCACGGGTATGCCGGGTTCTAACGCTTCTTCAACGATCGCCTACCTCCCCTCTGTGGAAGGTCCTAACAACATCAAGCTGCACAACTCGCAGTATGTGGAGCCCGACCGTGTGATCGCACAGATCACGGCACACGACAACAGCCACAACCACTTCAGTCTGATCTATGAGGGATGGCGTGGTACTTACAACTACACCTACATGCTTCAGAACGATATGAATGGTGACGGTCAGGCTTACGATCCTATCTATATTCCTACTGATGAGCAGGTGGCCAACAACGAGTTCCGTTTCAAGACGACCGATGACCGCGACCGCTTCATGGACTACGTTCACAACAACAGTTATCTGAAGAATCATCAGGGCGAGTATGCTGAGGCTTACAGCGTATATTCTCCTTGGGTTCACCGCTTCGATTTCAGCTACAAGCACGACTTCACGGTGAATGCCGGTTCCACCAAGCACATGCTGACTCTCAGCTTCGATATCAAGAATGTGGGTAACCTCTTCAATTCTTCCTGGGGTGTAGCCAAGACGCTCAATCCGGCTATCGGTACGGAGGCCAAGATCCTGAAGTATGAGGGTGCTGACGCCGACGGCTATGCTGTATTCTCTACTCCTTCTGCTATCAGCGGATCAACCAAGACCTGGGAGGCTAACCACGCAATTGGTCAGTGCTGGTATATGTCTATCGGCATCAAGTACACATTCAATTAATTTTTAAATCAGAAGTATCATTATGAGACTGAAAAATATATTTTCCCTGCTTCTGCTGAGTGTCGTGGCTTTGCTGGCCAGTTGCTCGAGCGACGATGACATCACCGTGCTGAAGGATCTGCAGGTGTCGAAATCCTATGTGTCTATCCCTAAGGCCGGCGGTAGTGATACAATCACCATTAAGGCCAATAGTGATTGGAAACTGGAACATGCGCCTGAGTGGGTGACGCTGTCTGACTCTGTCGGCACTGCCGGCGTGACGGATGTGATATTCAAGGCCGATGCCTACAGCTATGGCCGTAGCTCTGATGCGATGACCATCACCTGCAACGGCCAGGTGCAGCACATCAATATCGTGCAGGGCGAGGTGACCATCACTGATGCTACCTGTGCTGAGGTGCTGGCCGGTCCGGACAACAAGACATATCAGGTGACCGGTACGGTGACCGCCATCTCTAATACTACTTATGGTAACCTCTACATCAACGACGGTACCGGTGAGGTTTATATCTATGGTACTCTCGATAAGACGGGTGCTGAGAAGAACTTCCTGAGCCTCGGCATCGAGGAAGGCGACGAGATTACCGTTCAGGGTCCGAAGCAGACCTACAATGGTACGGTAGAGCTGGTAAACGTGACGGTGGTGAAGATCAACAAGGGTATGATCAAGGTTGACTCGCTTTCTACGACGTCTATTCCCAAGGATGGCGGCAACGTGACTGTTTATGCGACGACAAAGGGATCCGGCGTGTCTTTCGACATCCCTGAGGATGCCAAGGAATGGCTCTCCCTTGTCTCTGTCAAGCAGAACGGCACTGCTGCCGAGTTGACTTTCAAGGCTGCGGCTAATGAGGGAAGTGCCCGCTCAACCACGTTGACACTGAGCACCGTTGCTGACGGTAAGACCTATTCCATGGAGACCACTATCGCACAGGCCGGCGGTATTGCCGATGTATCGGTAGCTGAGTTCAATGCAGCAGCCGACGGCGAGGCTCAGTATCGTCTTAAGGGCGTAGCGACCAATGTCCAAAGCAATGGCAGCTTCACGCTGGCCGACTGGAGCGGTTCCACTACGGTTTTCAAGAGCACCAATGGCGTAGTCAAGGGTGTCAAGAACGGTGACATCGTTACTGTTGTCGGCACACACGATACCTATAATGGTACTGTAGAGCTGGTTGGTGGCGAGGTTACAGAGGTAGAACCTACGACTACGATCTCTATTGCTGACTTCATGGGGCTTCCCGACAGTAACGCCAATTATATGATCACGGGTAAGATTACAAAGATTGCGAATGATCATTACGGCAATGTCTATATCTCGGATGGCAAGAACGAGGTATATCTCTATGGCCTCTATCCCGGCTATGGTGCAGAGGGTGACAACCGTTATGACTTCGTTGCCAACAGTGGTCTTAAGGTAGGAGATGAGATTACCGTTATCGGTACTCATCTTACATACAATGGAACTATTGAGATGAAGAATGCTATCTTCGTGAGCAAGAAATAATCTTGTCGGAAGGATAGCTGGTTCTTGAAACCCGATATATTGAAAAAAGAGGGCGGCAGATGTACTATCTGCCGCCCTCTTAGCGTTTATATGAAAAACATGATTAAGTTATGATTATCGATTTTGACAAGATTAAGGAAGCCCATATTGATGGCTTCAAGGGTGGTAAGGGTCCGTTGGACACCCGCAATTACGTGGATGAGAAAGTACGTATCATGTATTCAACGTTGCGTCCGGGCTCTTCGTCGGGCGAGCATTTGCATGGAGAGAACTGTGAGGTGATCTATGTCGTCTCAGGCGAGCTTACCTTCCATTACGACGGACAGGAGGAAGTGTGTCGTGTCGGACAGGTGCATTATTGCCCCAAGGGCCATAAGCACTGGTTTGAGAATAAGACCGATCACGACTGTGTCTATTTTGCGGTCGTTGCAGAGCATCATTAATCTTTTTGGATTTTTTTTGCTATTTTCCTTAAAATGATATATCTTTGTCACTAAAATTATTGTCATAAAGGAAAATACAGACATGGCGCAATCACATAATCATCTTGTCATCATGGCCGGAGGCGTGGGATCACGCTTTTGGCCGATGAGCACTAGCGACAAGCCCAAGCAGTTCATCGATGTGTTGGGTGTTGGCCGGACGCTCCTTCAGATGACCTACGACCGTTTCAAAACGATTTGCCCGCCTGAGAATGTGTGGGTAGTGACCAATGCGAAGTACACTGACTTGGTGAAGGAACAGTTGCCCGATCTCCCCGAGACGAATATTCTCAAGGAGCCGTGCCGGCGCAACACCTGTCCGTGTATTGCTTACGTCAGCTGGAGAATTAAGATGACAGATGCCAAGGCAAATGTTGTGGTATCGCCGTCTGATCATCTTGTCACCGATACGGAGGAGTTTCGCCGGATCATTCAGTTGTCTCTGAAGTTCACAAGTGAGACCGATGCCATCGTCACGATAGGTATCAAGCCGTCGCGCCCCGAGACAGGATACGGCTATATCCAGGCCGATCTCTCTGCACGCTCTCCGCGCAACAAGGAAGTTTTTCGTGTGGATGAGTTCTATGAGAAGCCGCGGCTGGAGGTAGCCATGCGCTATATCCGGGAGAGCAATTATTTCTGGAATGCCGGTATCTTTGTCTGGAGTGTGGAGACTATTGTCAATGCCCTCCGTGTCTATGTGCCTGCTATCAATAAGATCTTTGAGAGCATGAAGGATAAGATGGGAACACCGGAGGAGCAGGCGCTCATCGACGAACGCTATCCCGACTGTGAGAATATCTCCATCGACTATGCCGTGTTAGAGAAGGCCGTGGAGATCTTCACCGTACCGGCCGATTTCGGATGGAGCGACCTTGGCACATGGGGAAGTCTTCTTATGCAGACAGACCGTGATATGTATGGTAACAGTCAGATCGGACCCAACGTGAAGCTCTACGACTGTCATAACACCATCGTTCATGCCACCCAGGAGAAGAAGGTCGTCGTGCAGGGACTCGACGATTATATCGTGGCCGAGCATGACGGCAAGCTTCTTGTCTGCTCCTTGTCGGAGGAACAGAGAATCAAACAGTTCAGTGCGGACGAATAAGGCTTGGCCGGTCATGAGAGTCTTGACGGGTTTGTCGGAAGGCCAATGGTCTTGAGACGGCAGCGAATGACCGGCTGGGGATAATTATAATTTCAGATATACAATGACTAACAAAGTAGCTCTTATTACTGGAATAACAGGTCAGGACGGATCGTATCTGGCTGAGTTTTTAATCGGAAAAGGATATGAGGTGCACGGACTGCTCCGTCGCAGTTCTTCATTCAACACGGGAAGGATCGAGCACCTCTATCTTGATGAGTGGGTGCGCGATATGCACCATAAGCGGCTCGTCAATCTGCATTGGGCGGATATGACCGACAGCTCCTCGCTGATAAGGATCATCAATGAGGTACAGCCCGACGAGATCTATAACCTCGCGGCTCAGAGTCATGTGAAGGTCAGTTTCGATGTGCCTGAGTATACTGCTGATGTCGTGGCCGTGGGCGTGCTCCGTTTGCTCGAGGCCGTGCGCATCTGTCATCTTGAGCATAAGTGCCGCATCTATCAGGCCTCCACGTCTGAGCTCTTCGGCAAGGTGGAGGAGGTGCCACAGAAGGAGACGACCCCGTTCCATCCCCGCTCACCTTATTCCGTGGCCAAGCTTTATGGTTTCTGGATCATGAAGAACTATAAGGAGGCTTACGGTATGTATTGCTGCAATGGAATCCTTTTCAATCATGAGAGTGAACGTCGCGGCGAGAACTTCGTGACACGTAAGATCACGCTTGCCGCCAGCCGTATCGTTCAGGGCTATCAGGACAAGCTCTATCTCGGTAATCTGGATTCCCTGCGCGACTGGGGATATGCCAAGGACTATGTGGAGTGTATGTGGATGATCCTGCAGCAGCCTGAGCCGGATGATTATGTTATCGCTACGGGCGAATATCACACGGTGCGTGAGTTCTGTACCCTCGCTTTCCATCATGCCGGCATCGACCTGGAGTGGCAGGGCAAGGGACTGGATGAGAAGGGCATCGACAAGAAAACGGGCAAGGTGCTCGTGGAGGTCGATCCTAAGTATTTCCGTCCAGCCGAAGTGGAGCAGCTCCTCGGTGACCCGACGAAGGCGAAGACGGTGTTGGGATGGAATCCCCGCAAGACGTCTTTTGAGGACCTGGTGAAGATCATGGTCGATCATGACATGAAGTTTGTAAAGAAACTGTATCTGAAAGCACAGTTGCCGGAGTAAGCAGACTCGGAGCCTGACAGCCCACTTAACTGTATATTCACCGGATGTTGCCGTGAGGGTATCAATAAATAAATAGCCCCGGGCAGTGTGGAAGACTCTTCTGCACTGGCTCGGGGTATATGCAAAACATAGGAACTTAACCGGACACATGGAATAGCGTGTCGATTAAGCACCGCTTAAGATAAAACGAAAGAGGAAACAACAATGTCATTATCAAAAGACGCAAGGATATATGTTGCCGGCCATCATGGTCTGGTGGGATCGGCTATTTGGAACAATCTGAAGAGCAGAGGCTATTGCAACCTGGTGGGACGCACCCATGCGGAGTTGGATCTTACCGATCAACAGGCTGTAAAGGATTTCTTTGACAAGGAGCAACCTGATGCTGTCGTGCTGGCTGCCGCCTTTGTAGGCGGTATCATGGCCAACTCCCTTTATAGGGCCGACTTCATCATGCAGAATATGAAGATGCAGTGCAATGTCATCGAGCAGAGCTATAAGCACCATGTCAAGAAGCTCCTCTTCTTGGGAAGCACTTGCATCTATCCGAAGAATGCGCCCCAGCCAATGAAGGAGGACGCATTGCTGACCTCCCCGCTGGAATACACCAATGAGGAATATGCCATTGCGAAGATAGCCGGACTGAAGATGTGTGAGAGCTATAACCTGCAGTATGGAACCAACTATATCGCCGTGATGCCCACCAATCTATATGGCCCCAATGACAACTTCCATCTGGAGAACTCGCATGTGCTCCCTGCCATGATGCGCAAGATCTATCTCGCACGCCTCATACATGAGAACAACTGGCAGGCCATACGTAATGACATGGACAAACGCCCGGTCAATCCTACAGATAGGCTCCGTGCCGTCATCGGTGAGGGAAATGTCGATGGGAGCAATGACCAGAATCGCATCCTGAAGGCTCTCGCTTTTTATGGTATCGAGGATAATAAGGTGACACTGTGGGGTGATGGCAGTCCATTGCGCGAGTTCCTTTGGAGTGAGGACATGGCGGACGCTTCCGTTCACGTGTTGCTTCATGTGGACTTCAAGGATATCATCGGCATCGAGAAATATTCGAGTGTATTCTATGGCGCACGGACTGACGGCCCTGTCAACCGCAACAACTCCGAGGGCCGTGGTGGCGCCATTCCCTCCCTGGGCGAGATCCGCAACTGTCATATCAATGTCGGTACAGGCAAGGAACTTACCATCAAGGCCCTCTCTGAGCTGGTGGTGAGGACCGTCGGCTTCACGGGCGAGGTCGTCTGGGACACGACGAAGCCCAATGGGACGCCGCGTAAGCTGATTGACGTGACGAAGCTTCACGATCTCGGCTGGCATCACAAGGTGGAGATAGAGGAAGGCGTGGAGAAGCTTTACCGGTGGTATCAGGACAGCCTCAGATAGTCTCTATCGGGCAGGAAGGCTGTTTGTTCCGCACGAAGGGTGGATGAATGACGAATGATTAATGAATGAGAACGATATGAAGAAGAATAAGATAATGAGCTTGCTCACGGTGGCGTTGTTGGGATTGTCATCCCTATCGGCTGCCGCGCAGACATCTCAGGATGCCGACAGCAAGTATGCTGTCGATCTGGTCCAGGCGGAGACGATGGCCCCTGCCTTGAAGTTGAAGACCATTGACGGTAAGGATTTCGACCTCGTCGATCTGAGAGGCCATTATGTGGTGCTCGATTTCTGGGCATCATGGTGTCCCGATTGCCGTCGTGACATACCCGAGGTAAAGCGTATGGTGGCGACCTTTGAGCCTCGGGGCGTGAAGTTCGTTGGCGTCAGCTTCGACACCAATGCAGAGGCATGGGAGAGAGTCGTACGGAAGAATGAACTTACCTATACTCAGGTGTCTGAGTTGAGGAAGATGCGCGAGAGCGTGACGGCCAAGACCTGGGGCGTGAACTGGATCCCTTCGATGGTGCTTGTCGATCCACAGGGCAAGGTAGTGCTGAGCACGGTACTGTCGCAAAAGATGGAGAAGAAGCTCGCCGAGCTGTTCCCCGTTCCCAAGTCACAGGAGGAGAGTGGGCATTAGGATACTGAGGACGGGCGGGTGTCATGCCGTGGCGTACTGAGTTGGCAGCGGGTGTCAAGTGTCTGATGGTGGTGACACTACGTTTATGGAGAGCGTTTCCACCACCATCGGGAAGAATGCTGCCAGTCAGGCGTCAGTCGGTTTTGTCCTGTAAGGACGTCATTGCTGTCCCGTCATTGGATCCTATGTGTCTGTATGGACGCATCTAGCTGCAAGAGGCAAGTCACCTATCTCCCTTCAATCGAGGTCAAGGCTCCTTTGGATAGGACGATCCCATCATTCTTGGAGGTCAAGGATGAGCCGGGATCAAAGGGTCGCTGTCTTGGGCATGGGCTGGCTTCAGCTTGCTCGTGACGGGACAGGAAGGAGGTCTCCCGTTGATGTCAAGAGTCATTCTGTATTTCCATCTCACGATTGACTGTGAGGGAGCGAAGGATGTCGGACGAGTCCATGAAAGTATCCAGGCAAGTGGTTACGGCCATTGGCTGTGTGGGAGGTCTTGCGCAAAGAATGGTAAAATAGAAAATATTAAGGATATTTTGTTGCAGATTAAAAGAAATTCCTGTAACTTTGTGCCCAAATTAACATAATATGGCAAACAACCGATTAGACGCATTAGACAAAAAGATTCTGCAGCTCATCGCCAACGATGCGCGTATCCCTTTTTTGGAGGTTGCGCGTGCCTGCAATGTGAGTGGAGCTGCCATTCATCAGCGCATTCAGAAGCTGACGGCTCAGGGTGTGCTCAAGGGTTCACAGTTTATTATCGATCCGGAAAAGATTGGTTATGAGACTTGTGCTTATGTAGGTCTTTATCTGAAAGATCCGGGAGATTTTGATGAGGTGGTGGAAAAGCTTCGCCGCATCCCAGAGGTGACCGAGTGCCACTATACGACAGGTGGCTATGATATGTTCATCAAGATTTATGCTCGCAATAATCATCATCTGCTTAATGTCATCCATGACAAGTTGCAACCTTTAGGGCTGTCGCGTAGTGAGACGATTGTCAGCTTCAATGCGGTCATTGACCGTCAGTTGCCTGTTGCGGAATTGTCGGTTGACAATAATAATGAGCCTGTGGAGGAGCCTGAAGTACCAACATCAGGAGAAGAGTAAATGACATTCATTCAGGAAATGTGCTTGTGATGAGGAAGAGAAATCACGATGAAGACATGCCGTAGGGTATGTGAGGTATGTATAGCCTACTTTGTATGAAGATATAGACTTAAGGTATTAAGTATGTTTTCTGTGATATTCCATGAAGGAGAAGCCAATATGCTTCTCCTTTTTTATTGTTTCCCATTCGTTCCAATTGACTTGAGGAAAGAAGGCGTCAGCTTGCTCGGCGGTCTTGTCCACGAGGGTGAGATGGAGATGTGTCGCCTGCGGTAGGGCTTCCCGGTAGACACTCTCCCCACCGATGACGAAGACCTCTTCCTCACGCTTCTCCCGTAGATGATGCAGTGCCTCTATAAGGGACGGGAAGACGTCGCAGCCTTCTATGGTCGTACGGGTATGGCTTAGTACGATGTTCTCCCGTCCGGGTAGGGCACCGTGTGGGAGCGAGTCATAGGTCTTGCGTCCCATGATGATGGGATGGCCGAGGGTGACTTCCCGGAAATGATGGAGATCTTCGGGTAGGTTCCAGAGTAGGCGGTTGCGATAGCCTATGGCACCATTGCGGTCGAGGCAGGCAATGAGCGAGAGTTTCATCCTTTAATGATTTTTACGGGTTGTTCGGGCAGATGAGTGCTTTTGATGCGCCATTCCATCGGATGGATGTTGTTGGCACGATTACCCATGTTCTTTTCCATGCCGAGCGGGTGGCCTTGGTAGCAGACCACGACATATCCCTTGGGAGCAGTGTCTGGCAGTCTGACGGCCTCGCGGCGTAGATAGGACAGGGCTTCCTGATAGTCAAGCTCTACACGGGGAAAGGCATCAGGCTTCAGGGCCGTGCTGAGTGCAAGGGCCGGAGATGGCTGGATGTCATGTCCTTTGGCTATCCCCAATGGTACTCCGGCGTGTAGGACGTGCAATCGGTTGGCGGCAATGTCATAGAGAGGCAGCCAGGCAGATGGTATGGCACGGTAGACATCCGCATCTGTGCGGACAGCATAAGCATCAGGATTGTATAATTTTGTTAACAGAGCGTTCGGATTTGTCTTAATGGCTTTATTATCAGGAACTTTGCAATGTCTTTGGAATCTTCCTTTTTTGTCTCCCTTTTGCAGCCCGGCAGTTATCTGTCGGAGTACGTTTGATTGTTCTCCGGGCTTGCGGAGTATGGCCATGAAAAGTCCTTCACCCTGTGTTTCTCCGGGAATGAAGCGGAAGATGTATCGTCCATCCGGCACGACGGGAGGAAGGGGCCTGTCCTGATTCGATGTTTCTGTTGTCGTCAGTGTGCTGGTCGTTATGTCTGTCGTCGCAGGAAGCCGGGTAGTCAGTTCCTCGGCGATGCCCCATTCTTTAGGGATCTTGATGGGGCATGGCTCTGCTCCAAGGTGTTTGCAGATCCATCCGACGTTTTCCTCATCTTCATGAAGGTTGATCGTGCAGGTAGAGTAGATCAGCAGTCCTCCCGGACGGAGACATTTCCAGGCCTGTTCAACGATCTCGCGTTGTAGGGCCGTACATTCCTTGACGTGCTGTGCGCTCCATTCCTTGACGGCATTGGGATCCTTGCGGAACATTCCTTCTCCGGAGCAGGGCACGTCAGTCAGGATCACGTCAAAGAGTAGTCCGCTCTTGGCATAGTCTTGAGGATAATTGCGTGTCACCATCGTGTTGGGTGCTCCCCATTTCTGGATGTTCTCCGTGAGAACACTGGCGCGCGTGGTGATGGGCTCATTGCTTACTACGAGACTTCCTTCCGGCAGGGCGCTCAGGGCTGCTGTCGATTTCCCGCCAGGTGCGGAGCAGAGGTCGAGCATTGCCACTGGCTCTTGTACGAGTTGTCGGAGCACCTCGCAGACAAACATGGATGAGGCCTCCTGCACATAGTAGACCCCTGCATGCAGTAAGGGATCGAACGTGAAGGTTGGACGGGAGGCCAGATAGAAGCCGGTCGCACACCAGGGCACACGGTTGTTCAGGCTGGTGACTTCCTTTTGTTTGGTCGTGTTGAGGCGGAGTGAGACGGGTGGCTCCGTACCTAGGGCAGCTACGAGATGGTCGTACCGTGAGGGTCCCAGGAGGTCCCGGGTATATTCTTCGAAATCTTTGGGGAGTGTCATTCTGATCTGTTTGGTTAAAGGATACGCAATAAGGCAGCCCGGCCTATGGCAGTGGCTGTGATGCAGGAGAAAAGCCAATATTTGAGGGTGAACCGTTGATGGGGAAGAGGAAATAGGTTCTCGGCTCTCAGGAAGTCCATGGCCTTTGTAAGCCGCTGTGGAGAATGGGTGTATCGAATGATGTTGTAGAGATGGTCCATGGACAGCTGGCAGAGACGTCGGTATAGTGCATCGCTTCGTCTGCCCTCTTCTGAGGCCCTGCGACGGTTAAGGTGGCTGATGACATGCTCAATGTCCCGGAAAGCCTTTTCCCTATTTTCCTCGCCTCGCTGGTGCATGACCGATCCGGCGTGTTGCCGGTAGATGTAGGCGACGGCTGTCGTATCGACGAGTCGTTGAGCATTGAGTAGGAGAAGGGGTGTGAATTCCTCATCTTCCCGGATGAGTTGGGGATTGAACCGTAAGTCACCAAGCAGTTCACGTCGAAAGATATAACAGCATACGGATGCCCGCATGTTGTGGCGGCATAGCCATTCCGCACCACTGACAACGGTAGCGTCGCGATAGGCGACAGTAGTCGCTTCGGAGGGGGAGCGGTTACAGGAATTGTAGTAGGACTCTTGCGTGTCGGCCTTGTGGTGTCTGCAGTATGGACAGTAAGGAGAATGGGCGTTACCGGAAGGAGAATCCTGCCTTTTACGGAAATGGAAGAGGATCAGGTCGCCCTTGTCGCGTCGAGCCAAGTCGATGATATGGTCGTAGGCAGAGGGCTCCAGTTGGTCATCAGCGTCTACAAATTGGATGAAGCGTCCCCGTGCTTTCTCCATGCCGGTGTTTCGGGCGACTGATTGTCCGTTATGAGATTGATGGAGATAGATAATATGGGTGTAATGGCATGCCTCTGTTCCTTTCCATAGGGGCGCATTCTCAGAAGGATTGGGAATTGTGACGGATGATTCTTGGTGCCTGGAGGTCTCTTGTAGTGTCTCGGCATTTTCCATGGTTGGCTCGTCGGACGGATTTGTAAGATTTCCGAAAGGAAGTGCCTGTATTGCAGGCTGTTGATGCCCGGCAGCTTGAGGATCTCCGTCTGTATGATGATGGACGGTTGATGTTAGGGCGTCGTCATTACCGTCATCCACGACGATGATCTCGCGTTCCGCATCCGACAGGCGTAATTGTAGGATGCTGTCAATGCAATGTTGGAGCATTTCCGTGGAGACGTTCCAGACAGGAATGATGAATGAGATCAGCGGCCGTTCTTGCGATGGAAGCGATGTGCGAGCTTGTTGACTTGGCATAAGCCTTTCAGTCCGATTAAGTGTTTAAGTCTCAGTTTGGTAGTGTTGTTGTAGGGCCTGTCGGGCAGGTGGGGCACGACCCCGGTGTTCTCGTACACGTCAAGTGCGATGTTAAGCACGTGGGCATAATATTCCGCGTTGCATATCTTGGGGATGATGCGCAGGTGGTTGTCCAGTAGCTGACGGAGGGCCTCGCCGTCCGCTTTGGCGGTGATGCCCGTGGGATTGTCATAGTAGAGATAGAGCCCGACGCTTATCGTTGCCCATAGGTGGCAGCGGCTGAGCAGCTGGGGCAGCATGGCGACATCTTCAAACTTTTCGCCTTTGGGGAAGGCGAGGCCCTTGAACAGTTCCGTCCTGTAAATCTTGTTGCAGGCGTAGGAATGCTGGTAGGCATGTCCTTCCAGCCAATAATCCTCCATGCTTCTGTATTCGCGGCGGGGAAATTGCAGGAGACGTTGTCTTCGGATGTTGCCGTAGTGCTCGTAGATGGGATATTCTACGAAGTCGTAGTCTGGATGTACGTTGATGACCTCCATGACGGCCTGAAGCGTGTCCTTGCCCAGGGCATCATCGCTGTCGATAAAGGTGACATACTCTCCATGCGCTTTATGCAGTCCGTAGTTACGTGCCTGACTGAGTCCTTCATTTTTTTGCAGGGTGAGCATCTGCACACGGTGATCGCGTTGGCAATATTCTTCCATGAGAGCATGGGTCCCGTCGGTCGATGCGTCATCAACAAGGATGACCTGCACGTCGCGGAACGACTGGCTCAGCACAGAGTCGAGACAACGCCTGAGCGTTGCCTCGGCTTGATAGGCGGGTATGATGATGGAGAGTCTCATCCCGGCAATTAGCAGTGTTTGCGCGAGAAGATGCTCATGTTGTCAGAAGGCTTGAATACGATCTTGTCGTGCTCTTCGATGGTGATCTTTTCCTTCGTCTGTGGATTGATGCCCTGACGGGCAGGAACGGTCTTGCGCTGGAAGCGTCCGAAATCGGGCAGGGCGATCTCTCCGTCGCCTTCGGTCAGATTGTCAGCAATGGCTCCAAGAACAGCGTTGACAAATTTCGAAGCGTCATTTTTTGAAGTTTCCGTGTTGGCAGCTACTGCTGCAATGAGTTGTGTCTTGTTCATAATTAAATCCTATACTCGTATTTATTTTTTATGTATGATGAGTAATGTAAAAATCCTTTTGGGAGGGCTCGGAAGTCGAGTGGGACTCTTGATGGGAAACAGGTCTGCGCTCCCTGCTTATTGGTACATGGCAATCTGATCCGTTGTCTTCAGATCGCTGCTTTTATTGACGAATGGCAGGAACCGTTGCGCCCACAGCAAATGATCACGGTAGTACTTGTCATAGTTCTTTCCGGTGGGCAACAGACTGTTGGTCTTTACCCATCCGTAGCAGTGGATGAATTCTCCATTACCGATGTAGAGCCCTATGTGTTTGATGGCAACATCACCTTCCTTGTTCTCATCCTTGTCACCGAAGACGAGCAGGTCGCCCGGATTGAGGTTGTCCAAGGAGGTGGAGGAGAAGATGCGCACGCCTATGTTGGCCAGTCGTATCATATCGTGTGGCACCAGGATATCGTGTTGGATAAGGATGGTGCGGATCAGGCCGTCGGCATCAACTCCCTTTGTGCTTGTGCCACCGGCCATGTCGGGTATGCCCATGAGCTTTTGTGCGGTGTTGATGATGCTCGCAGGTGTATGCGTTATGCGTTCACGCCAGTTGGATAGTTCCTCACTGTCGGCGCGACGGATGAATCCTTGTCGACCGTCGGGATATTCCACGTAGAAGTAACGGTCCCGGCAGTTTATCAGTTTGAGACGGTCGCCAGCGACGACGTCGCTGACGGTTTGTGCCTTGGCCGATGGCAACTGATAGACGAAGGCATATGTTGCAGTGACCACTACCTGGCGTTGGTGGTTCCATTCACTGAGCTCTTCGCGTGTGACCTCTTTCAAGGCTGAGGGGTGTACCCATGCCGTGAGGTGGTCGGGGGCTTCTACCTCCCACCACGTCGTTGATTTCTGTAGTATGCGCAAGGGTGTCCCCAGCAATGCCTGGGAACGTCCTATGGCAGTATGGCTGCCACTTTGTCGAAGGTTGCAAACGGAAACGTTTACAACACACCAGTCTGTGGTAAATACATTAGTGTTGTCTTTGTGGGGACATTCTTCGACGATCACTTGCGGCCCTGTAGCGGTAATGGCATCGTCTTTCAGTACATCTCTACGTGTTTCCATCTCTCACGTTTTTAAATCATTGTTCTCACTGCAAATATAATCATATTTTCGATGGTGTGTATATCGTAGTATCTGTTTTATGTTTTTTTTAATTGTATTGATTATTAAATGTTTTCACAACTTGCTATTGTGTTAATAGCTATTAATATCATTCCTCGTTTTTAAATTAACGACGCCTCTAGGCAGCTTGTCAGCCGGTAAGAGGAAGCGCTTGTCGGCCACTTTTCGAAAAAACGGCCAAAAAACGATGGACATGCTTATTAAAATAAAATGTGACGTGAGTTCGATGAGGCATGCTATCATAGGCATTTTGTGGCTTTATCCATGAATGCCTCGATAAGCGTGTCTCTCTGTCTTTATGTTGCTCCTTATCCCAATCTCTTCGGATTTGCATTGTGACAGGATTGGTTCATATTTGTGGAGCGTTTTGTGTGAGATGTCGATATGTAAATGAAAATGGTGTGATTTATGTCGTCGATTTCATCTGGGACGATGCTTTCCCCTTGTTTTATGCTTCCTTTGCCCTGCGATGGAAACGGTGTTGGAGGATATGGCAGGAAGCTACTTCTATCTGCCCTTGAAAGGTAATATGGCTTCAGGACGCCTTGACTATATATTCTCGGGCCCTTGATTACAAACAAGAATCCGCTCGAATACAGAGATTAGTACCGCCTTTGGTGGTGGAGTGAGGACGTGATGCCCCCAGTTCCTACTTCCGGCTCCTGACTGGTCCTGACAGCCTGTCGTTGCGATATGGACGACCGGAAGTTCCCTGACGATGTCAAGAATCATTCCTCCTTTTTTGAATGTCCCCTATTGTCAGGATTCGTAGGATGTCTGTATGGAGCGGTGGGTCCGACCATCCACGACAGGCGTCTCGGTAGGGCCGTATGGCACGATTTGTCTTTTCGCAAGCCTTGTCCGATCATCGCCCAAGCTGTATGCTCCGTCGGATCATTCGTCCCCCGATCCCTGATGCTAGTTGGTCGTCAGGCCGCAAGCAGTCGCTTGATGGCTCGCGTCCGCTGTCTTTCAATGCTCCGTAGGCTTTCTCCTTCTGATTTCCTTTGGAATATGTGCGGATGAATGTGATTTTTGTTCTGTATGTAGGTAGACATTCAAAAAAATCGACTAATTTTCAATAATTAATGATACTTTTTGTTACCTTTGCACATAATTAAAAAGATACGATATAAATTTTAAGTTAAGATATGGGATTTCTCTCCAAAATATTCTCTCGTAAAGGAAACGAGGAAAAGGTAGGCGGCATGCAGGACTATATGACGCTTATCCGTGTTTATTTCCAGTCGGCCATCGCTGCCGAGGTAGGTATCACCAACATGGCCATGCTTCCCGACATGCGTGTCTTCAAGGCGACTTTCCATGTGCCGACGCAGAACAATAAATTGGGTGTCGGTGAGAAGAGCCAATGCAAGAAGATGATGCGTGAGCTGTATAAGACCGACGATGGCTTCTTCAAGGAGATCGACCAGTCGATCCACAAGCACTGCCACAAGATGCAGGATGTGCAGGTATATATGTTGCAGTTCCAGAATTTCACGCAGGATCTGATGATGCTTGTCGGCAATCTGATGAAATTCAAGCTGCGTCTCCCTTCCGTGTTCCGTAAGGCACTCTATACGCTGACGGAGAAGACGGTGAACGATATCTTCACGAAAAATGATTTTAAGGATCCCGGCGTGATCAAGACGGTTCTTGGCATCCGTAAATACAACCAGCGTTTGGGCTTCTCGCAGAAGTGGACCACCGATTTCGTCTTCCAGGTAGTGATGCTCGCCAAGAAGGAACCGCGTCCCGGAGAAGAGGAGGAAAAGAAATAAGGATAGGAAGGTAACGCTTTAAAAAATCAGGGCGGAAACTTGCTATTCTAAGGCAAAAACATTACTTTTGCAGAAATAAGTATCGTTATGGGCGACAAGGAGAAGACTATCAATACGTTTGCCACGCGAGTGCGTCAGATGATTCTCTCTTACCGGGAAGTGGTGAAGGAGAATGCTGACTTGTATGCCATGGTGAATGAGCGCGATGCCAAGATAGCCCATCTGGAGGCTGCGCTCTCCCAAGCCCGTAATGACTACGACACGTTGAAGATGGCTCGGATGGTCGAGATTTCGGACGGTGACATGGAAAACGCCAAGAAACGTCTCGCCAAGCTCATCCGCGACGTGGACAAATGCATCACGCTGCTCAGTGAAAAATAACCGACGATGCAGAACGAAGAGGAAAAAATCAATATAAGGTTGCATGTCTATGATACGGAAATCCCGGTAAGGGTGCCCCGTAACGAAGAGGCATACTATCGTAGAGGAGGAACTCTCATCAATGAGCTTCTCAATGCTTATAATGCCAGTTTCAAAACGCACAAGAGCGAGAAGGAAATCAATTATTATGTAATGATTGACCTGGCGTTGCGTCTTGAAAAGGAGCTTGACCGTAACGATACCAAGCCCTTTGTTGATGTCCTTTCCCAACTGACTGCTGAGATTGAAGAGACACTGAGGCAGTCGGAGAAGTAGGAAAGAATCAATCAACACAATAAGTATACTTTTATGATAGGAATAATAATTGCTGCGGTCGTAGCCCTCGTCATTGGAGGGGTCGCCGGATATGCTGTTTTTCGGTATGTCGCTACCGGAAAATATAAGGAGTTGTTGGCTGCTGCCGAAAAGGAGGCCGAGGTGATCAAGGAAAAGAAGCTCCTGGAAGTGAAGGAGAAGTTCCTCAATAAGAAGAGCGAGTTGGAAAAGGAAGTGCAGCAGCGCAACCAGAAGATCCAACAGAGTGAGAACCGGCTCAAGCAGCGTGAGATATCGCTCAATCAGCGTCAGGAGGAGTTGGGACGCCGCCGTCAGGAGGTAGAGCAGTATCAGCAGCGTATCGACAACGAGAAGAAGCTGCTGACGGTAAAGCAGGACGAGCTGAACAAGATGCAGGAGCAGGAACGTGCCAAGTTGGAGGAGCTCTCCGGACTGTCTGCCGATGAGGCCAAGGCACGTCTGGTGGAGAGCATGAAGGACAAGGCGAAGATGGACGCTGCCTCTTATGTGAATGAGATCATGGATGAGGCCAAGCTCAATGCGAATATGCAGGCTAAGAAGATCGTCATCCAGACCATTCAGCGTGTGGCCACCGAGACGGCCATCGAGAACTCGGTCAGCGTCTTTCATATTGACAATGATGAGGTGAAAGGCCGCATCATCGGTCGTGAAGGCCGCAACATCCGTGCCCTGGAGGCAGCGACAGGCGTGGAGATCGTGGTCGACGACACGCCGGAGGCCATCGTCATCTCTGCGTTCGATCCCGTCCGTCGTGAGGTAGCCCGCCTGGCCCTCCATCAGCTGGTGGCCGATGGTCGCATCCACCCTGCCCGTATTGAGGAAGTGGTGGAAAAGGTGAAGAAGCAGCTTGACAATGAGATCGTTGAGACCGGTAAGCGTACCGCGATCGACCTGGGTATCCACGGCTTGCACCCCGAGTTGATCCGCATCATCGGTAAGATGAAATATCGTTCTTCCTATGGACAGAACCTCTTGCAGCATGCCCGCGAGACAGCCAACCTCTGTGCCGTCATGGCCAGCGAGCTGGGGCTCAATCCGAAGAAGGCCAAGCGTGCCGGACTGTTGCACGACATTGGTAAGGTGCCCGACGAGGAGAGTGAGCTGCCACACGCACTCTATGGTGGAAAGATCGCTGAGAAATATAAGGAGAAGCCCGATATCGTAAATGCCATCGCCGCCCACCACGACGAGGTGGAGATGCAGACACTGCTCGCACCTATCGTACAAGTGTGCGATGCCATCTCGGGAGCGCGTCCCGGTGCCCGCCGTGAGATTGTTGAGGCTTACATCAAGCGCCTGAACGACCTTGAGGCCATCGCCATGAGCTATCCCGGCGTGACGAAGACCTATGCCATCCAGGCCGGACGTGAGCTGCGTGTCATTGTCGGTGCCGACAAGATGAGCGATGAGGAGAGCACCAAGCTCAGCTCGGAGATCGCAGAGAAGATCCAGAACGAGATGACCTATCCCGGACAGGTGAAGATCACCGTCATCCGAGAGGTTCGCTCGGTAGCCTTCGCAAAGTAAGGCCCTGCCGCTCTAACGCAGTGGTCGGAAAGGGTGTGCCGTGCGTGAATACCGAGCATAAGGAAGTGGCACATCGAAAATGTATGGCTCGAAAATAATCATAGGGTAGGGGCTATTGGCCCCCTACCCTATGATTATATATGTTTTTCCCATACCTTATTATATATAAGGGCGTTGGCCTTGTTCCATCTGTATAGGTTCGTCTACTCATATATGTTTTTCCTATACCTTATTATATATAAGGGCGTTGGCCTTGTTCCATCCTTGTAGGTTCGTCTACTTATATATGTTTTTCTTCCTATACCTTATTATATAGGGGGCTTGGCCGTGTTCATCCGTGGTTCGTCTACTTATATATAGTTTTCTTCCTATACCTTATTATATATAAGGGCCTTGACCGTGTTTATCCGTGGTTTATCTACCTTATTATATATGGGAGCCTTGCGGTTTTGTATATGAAGAAGAGGCCGTCCCTTCGCAATATGCGAACGTTGTGATGTTGGAGACGGATTCGGCAGGATCAAGATTCGGGGTCAGGCAATGCATGATGACAATCCTGCCTCACGTGTGTGGGCATTGACGTATGGCTAGCCATTCGATGCGAATGTCCTCTACCGATGACTTATCCTCATGCATTTTCCGCAAATTCATTGTGAGGAGGAGTCCATGACAGCATGTTGGAGCCTTGAATGTTTAATATTGTTATTTCTGGGGACTAAAGTCGATGACAATATTAGATTTAGGGGTGATTTTATGATGAATAAAGGCCATTTTGATAAAATAAATGATAGTTTTTAAAAATATATGTAGATTTTTGCTTGTATTTGATAAAATTTTTCTAATTTTGTGCCCTATAAGTAAGAATGTAATAGAGTATTTGGTAAATATAAGTTTTTAAATTCAAAAAAGGTGTTTAATGAAAAGGAAATTTAGTATCTTTTTGTCGTTGTGGCAGAGTCAACTAGCAAGTGCAACATTACGGAAAATTTTTGAAAAACGCTTCGG